>Ga0209136_1000242_pt1 | contig 40573 bp, 32 predicted proteins | sample SaaInl0LU_22_DNA_FD_184640 | JGI IMG/M metagenome (GOLD analysis project Ga0209136, IMG submission 184640) | Marine microbial communities from expanding oxygen minimum zones in the Saanich Inlet - ESP_90LU_22_DNA (SPAdes) (version 2) | ecosystem: Environmental > Aquatic > Marine > Intertidal... | reverse complement strand
AACGGATGCCGCCAGCCACAAGGCTTGATACGTGGGATGTGTCCCTGTCAAGTCAATGGTAAATGTTCTCAGCCTTTGACTCATGACCCTATCGGTGAGATATTCTGGCACAGCTGGCAATAAGTCCAAATTAAAGGATACGATTTCTGACTCGGTTATCGGTCCAAAAATACCGTTCCAATTCAATCCGATATGGATTACTTGATAGGTAGCCACTAGAAACGTGGACAACACAAACACCCACACAAAGCGATTTACGACCTGGGCGGAGAGATAGTCTTTCAAAAACAAAAAGGATAGGGGCGCAATCAGTAAAGGGGCTAGCTGACCCAACTCGTTGAATCCTGTATTCAGGTCTGTACTAACAAATAAAGAAAGGGCTAAAGCCAGGTAAGCCAGACCGAACATTGCCATGAACTGGATATATTCGGCTGATGTTCTGCAGCTTTTTTTTACATTAAAAAAGGCTAAAATCAACAGGAAAGCGAGGGATGCGCTTCTGGCGTAGAATGGTAGAATCGGGAAACATGCCGCCAATAAGATAGTTACTTCTTCAAGCCGTACAGTGCACAATACCGTTTTGAATCTTTTACGTAAGCTCATTTGACTCGGGCTTTATTTTTAGAAAAAGAAACGGGAATAGCAGCAGAAAGCTATAACTCTGAGTGAGGGTTGTAAACAATCCTGACACTAAAAACCCTAAGGCTATTACAGATAACAACCGGTATGACAGAACTCTTTCAAAAAAGAAATTCAATACTAAGACAATGCCAATCAAACCAGTGCTTAAAAACAAATAGATCCAGTAGCTGTCCAATACTTGGGCAAACCACCCCAGTTCTGAGGCTTGTCCAATGGTTCCTATTCGTCCACCATAGAACCAGCTGTAATCGGACGCAGAAATTATATTATCCCAAAATTCAAAACGCATCATTAATGATTCTGTAGAAAAAACCTGTTTCCGAAATAAAATCCAAACAATAGGAATCATCAATATAAATAGGACATAATAATACTTTATCAAAAGCTTCAGAATCTTCTGTCCGGTAAGGAAATAATACAACAAGTAAATGAGCAAGGGGACATAGGCTGTTCGGGACAAGGCCAAAAGGACTAGAACAAGCGCCGCGCCTATATAAAGCTTGGAGGCTTGGTGTCTTAAAAAAATAAAATAGGACAGAACCGCAAAAAGGCCCAGATCTGCAAATTGACCTACCAATCCTGGCGACCTCCAGAAATCATAAAAGGTGGAAATGGTAAAAAAGTATTTTGGATCCTTTGGCCAAAAATAGCGCCCGGTCAGTGTTTTCATGTATACCTCTGGCCCCACAAAATAAGTGTAACAAACAGCCGCCAAATTCAATACAACCAATATAAATAATAGTCGATTTATGGCGCTTGCATCCGCTTTAGAAATTTCAATATTTTCTGCCAAAAGAATTAACACAAACAACAATAACAATTCTCTAAAAGCATAAAAAACTGACGACGCTTGTAGGCCTGAAAAAGCGGCAACGACTAATAATATTAAAATGTAAAGTATGAGAAATAGGTCGAAGCCCTTCAACACAAAGCTTCTGTTTTTATTGAGTATGACAAACGTAAAAAGTAAGGCCATTGATATTGGTGGGACAAGGGATTTAAGGCCTCCGTCACCTAGCCAATTCAGCACAAAAAAATTCAACATGCCCTGAGTGCTAATGATACAGAGCATCAAACAAAACACGACAACTTTTTGCAAGCTAATATTCATTCTCAATCCTGCCTTTTCTATATTTATTTAACTTGCCAAAACACTATTTTTTGGTCTTTGTATCCCCGCAGACTCTAATTGGGGTGAGGCTACCCTTATATCGGCCTTGGGCAGTAGTTTTTTCGCTAATTGATACCATGTCATCACTTCTTTTCCTGCGAAATGAGAAACGCCTAAAGACAATTTGTCCTTAGAGATTCCCGTCAAAATATATGTGGCCAAATCGGGGGCATAGGTTGGACAGCCTATGTAGTCCTCTGTTATCCACAAGGTTTCGCCTTGGTCTGCCCTAGCTTTGATTTTGGTGAAAAAGTTGGACCCAAATTCAGAATACACCCAAGATGTGCGGATGATTGAGTGCCGTTCACAGCGTTCAGCAGCCAACTGCTCCCCTAAAAGCTTAGATTTTCCATATTCGTTGATAGGATTTGTGGGGTCTGACGGAAGATATGGACCTGACTTGAGGCCATCAAATACATAATCGGTAGATATTTGAATCAAATGTGTGCGATGCCTTTGAGCGGCTTCGGCTAAATTCCCTACCGCTATACCATTCAACAAATGAGCAGCTTCTGAATCATTTTCAGCTTGAACAACATTGGTATATGCGGCGCAATTTATTAGATAGTCAATATGCTCTAAACGGAGTGCCTCGCGAATAGATTTAGGATTGGTAACATCCAAGTCGTTTTTGTCAAAAAACTTTACATTTAGCTCTGGAAAAAGAGCCGTACTGGCGAGAAAAGACTGTCCGATTTGACCATTGGCGCCTGTGATAGCAATTGACCTCATAGATAAGATTGTTTAGGTCTTGCTTGTTTTTTGTTCTATTTTCTTTCTCAAAAATCGGTCAAACCACACTAGGGCATAGAATAAACTCAGTCCTAAAAAGGCTAAAGCACCCAATTTTACTGAGCCTTTTTTGGTAAATGAAGTTTCCTTATAGGCCATTTCGTCAAATGATGTAATCACATCGGCAATATTTTCGGTCACTAAAATTTTCTCGTTATTTAATTGCAATTCAACTGCCAACTGGGTTTTCATTTCTACCAATTGGACCTCTCTAGCATTGCGCGTGGTTTCAGTCATTTTAATTGACGTTCCAAGCTGACCATCACTCTTCGAAATTTGCTCAATAGACTTCTGTTCCGCCAGAAGAAGCGAATCGACACGAACAAGAGAAGTATTGAGAGTGTTGTCCACAAGAATCAAATTTTCCTGAGCAATCTTGTTCTCCAACTTAAGCATCTTGTTAGCATAAAGGGTATTCAACAGGCCCTGTTCAATTTTTTTAAATAGGCTTTTGTCATAGACTGTTGCCTCAACGATATGCCTGCGATATTGATGATCTTGAAAGTTCTCTTTGAACTCTTCAAAAGTAATTGCCTTTGACACCATGGTAGTGTCCATTTTTAAACGGTATGTATCGAACGCCAACAACTCTTCTGAGTGGTCGATAATTGGTTCAACATCGATCATCGCAATTAATCCCACCTCTGAGGGATTGATGTTAAATCGATTAAAGAGTTGCACGCTGTCTTGTTGTTTCAATAATGCGCCCAAGTAGGCCACCTCATTATACAACAGCTGACCACTGTTAAAATTGGTGGCTAAGATCATTTTTGAGGCATACCTTGGTCCGTCTAAATAATCCAAATAAGCGCCAGCTGATGCCCCTAATATTGTAACAATTCCAAATATCAGAATGCGCTCTCTAACAAAAATAATTCCCTCTAACGCCAAGTTAGCCAGATCTAAAAAGCCATTTTTAAAAAATCTGAGCACACTTTTAAACCCCGCTCCAATGGCATTAAATAATTGGCCTAAGTCGACCTCTTGGTGGTGGTTGTTTTTTGAATTATCCATTCGTAAAATGCTTAAAGGGGTCTGAAACCCCATTTGTTAGTTGTTCAAAAATACGTGAAATCCCTAAGTTCATCACATCAAGACTGGGTCTTGCGTTTCTAAAAACGTTGCAATATCTCTATTATTGGCTAACCTAGGCAATTTATTTTGGCCGCCCAACTTCCCCTTTGAAGCCATGTATCGGTCAAAAGATCCCTTTGCTACAGCTGTAATCTGCAAGGGCTGCAAAACTTTTCCGGCAATGAGGTCTCTATAATAACTGTTCTGCAATTGAAGTTCTTGGTCAATCAAGTGACGAAACGCCTGCATGTCTGAAGGTTCAGAATCAAAGTCAATAAACCATTGGTGATAAGGAAGCCCTTCGCCGGGATTGACCTGTGGTGCAACAGAAAATTCGTTTACTACCGCATCGGATTGGGCTAAAGCAGCTTGCATAGCTCGTTCCACTTCTTGGCCTATAACATGCTCTCCAAAAGCTGAAATAAAATGTTTGATACGGCCCGTAACTTTAACTCTAAAAGGGAGCAAGGAGGTAAACATCACCGTATCGCCTAGGTTATAGGCCCAAAGTCCTGCAGTCGTTGATATTATCATAACATAGTTCACGTTCATCTGAACTTCCTCTAAGGTAAGTCGTTTGTAGTCTGAGTCGAAGAAAGTAGACGCCTCGATAAATTCATAAAAAATACCAGAATCCAATAGTAGAAGCAGGCCTTGGCGATCTTGGCGGTCTTGGAAAGCGAAAAAACCTTCACTGGCAGGAAACAGTTCAATGCTTGGCGTTTTACGGCCAATCAATTGTTCAAATTTCGATTGGTATGGCGCGTAATTGACTCCCCCAAAAACAAAGAGCTTAAAGTTTGGAAACAGATCACCGATTTTTTTTCCGCTTTTATGCGCCAACTTTTCAAAATACATTTGAACCCAAGAGGGAATCCCGCTAATAACACGCATGTCCTGGTTGATGGTCTCCTCAACTATTTGGTTGACTTTTGTCTCCCAATCCTCAATACAATTGGTCTCCCAGCTTGGAAGTCTGTTTTTTTGCAAATATTTTGGCACATAATGAGCTACAATTCCAGACAGCCGGCCTTGTTTAATACCGTTGACCTCCTTCAGCACTGGGCTGCCTTGTAAAAAAATCATTTTTCCATCTACAAAATCGCTTTGACCAGTGTGCGCAATATACATGAGCAATGCGCTTTTGGCAGCATTGATATGCTCTGGCATACTTTGCTTTGTAATGGGAATATATTTTGCGCCTGATGTGGTTCCCGATGTTTTGGCAAAATAGAGTGGCCTGCCAGGCCACAAAATATCTGAATGGCCTGCAACGGCAAGATCGACATAGCCTTTCATGGCTTCGTAGTCTCGCACTGGAACGCGACTTTGAAAATCCTTGATGTTCGTCATTTCTCCAAAATTATGGTCCATTCCAAATTTGGTTTTTTTGGCAACTTCAATGAGCCGTTCGAACACTTTTTGTTGGGTCTCAATTGGTTTTTCAGACCAAGATTCTATGCGCTTTTTAGTGCGCTGGGCCATCCTTTTGGCCAGAAACGATTTAATTGACATCAGTGTAGTTATTCAAAATCTATAAAAGTTTTTGGGTCAACGGGAAAGCCATTGTTCCAGAGCTCAAAGTGCAAATGAGGGCCTGTAGTTAAGGTTCCCGTATTGCCCGAGATAGCCACTACTTCCCCAGCCTTGACAATATCGCCTTGAGATTTGGTCAGTTTTCTGTTGTGCTTATAAATACTCAACAAATTATTGCTGTGTTCTATTAGAATGACATAGCCCGTTTCCACAGACCATTCTGTCAAAATAACACGACCATCTGCCGCAGCTTTCACTGGCGTGTTAATGGGAATATTAATGTCCACCGCAAAGTGTTTTTTATTCAAGTCAAAGTCATCACTAATAGGTCCTTGAGCGGGAGGAAACAACACAAAATTAGATCCGGAAGTGGCCGTAGCTGTAAGAAACAAATTGTATTTGTCCTCTTTTCTAACGGTTTCTCTCAACAAAGAGTCGGCTTGAGAGGGCGCCAAATCTTCTGGGTCTATCTCCGTAATTTCTATTGGAAGACTTTCGGGGTCTGCTTGTTCAAACTCTAAATCCCCGATGAGAACCTTTTGTATATTAGCAATGTATTCTGTTTGATAGCTGACCAACTGTTGTAGGGAGTCCGACTTAAAATACAACTCTGATGCTTTGCGCTCAAGCTCCTGAGACGAGTAGCCCGGAATGTACTCTCGTATGGGTGTAAACGCGATGAGCGTCGATGTTAAACCAACCAAAATAATGGCAGAAAGAGAAATCCATACAAAGACATTCAGGCGCGTTAACCTCAGCTTAAACTGTTCTTCGAAAGTATCAGCGTTGACAATCTGAAGTAAATAGTTATTCAGCCATTTTTTTGGTAATCTCCAGCCTCTTCTTTTATTCTTTGCCATGAGTCAAAATTAATGAAATTACACCTTTCATCTGCTTCAGATGGAAATTAAAGTTAATCGGATATGTGATTTTGTGACTTCAAATTTGCTAACTTTGCTGGAAATAGTTTCGCCATGATTTTAGATTTGAATATAATGTTATTAGCAGGGCCATGGCAAGTGGTCATTGTGGTAATCGCCATAGTTTTACTTTTTGGAGGTAAAAAAATTCCTGAACTAATGAAAGGTTTAGGCAGCGGTATCAAAGAATTTAAAAACGCTAGTAAAGAAGACCCTAAAAGCGAGGACGAGAAGTAACTAGTTTTGAATCTCTAGAGATTTCAATATGGCTTCCAATTCTAGCATATAGTCTCTTTTATCTTTCGACGGCGCCAATACAAAGCCTTCTGCAATAATCCAGCGGCTATTTTCGGGATCGTGAATAGTATAGTTTACAAACGGTCCCGCCATAAATGCATTGGCCAATTCCCACGTGCTTCTTGTTTCATATGTTTGAAGACCCTTTATTTCAGTCCTCGTCATGCGCGGCTGATAACTTTTTTCAGTAATCATAAAAGACCCCTCTACAGGACCAGGAATATGACGTTCCCCAACGGAATCTCGAACAGATAGGATTTGTTCCAATAAGGATGTTTCAGTATCCAATTGGTTTTCATTCAACTCATAAATCATAAAATTAACGCTCCCCGATTCAATATCTCGACGCGCCCAAAGGAAACCCTCTTCTGCTTTCGCCATTCTGTATGCTGAAGGGAAATTGAGAGTCAGGCCAAAGAGCTTGTTAATACTTTTATCTTTATTCAATGACTTGCCAATCCTCCTTTGTTTTTCGGCGACCTCTGTGTCCTGAAGTGCTGTCATAATGGCTGCACTATTGAGGCTCAATTGCCTTGCTATGGCCTCATCATCTGGACCTTTGACCTCAATAAGGGTTTGTGGCTGAGCAAAAATGTTGGTCAGTATATTTACTTCCGAATTTTCAGATCGCTTCAGTTGCAATACTGTTCTGTTTTTACGGGCAAACCCAGAAAACACATCAACAGGCATATAGTATAAATCAAACATGGGCTCGTCTTGTGGTAAACCATAAAGCGTTTCGCCAAGGGTGTTTCGAACAATCGCTCCCGATTCCCCCTCCCATAAATCTATTTCTGCCACAATGGTAATATTGTTGAGCTTGCCCGAAGAAAGCGGTTTGATACTCCCTGTCTTTCCTGAATCGTTGCCACAAGAAAAAATCGTGCAAACAATGGTACAAAGTAATACTTGATATTTCATAAATCTTATTTGTTTACCTATTACAACATCTGTGCCATGGGCCAAAATCAACTAGTCTAGGACAGCTGCAACACCTGGCAAAACTTTTCCTTCAAGACTCTCTAACATGGCTCCTCCACCCGTACTCACATAACTCATTTGACCGGTCAAATTAAATTGCTTGACAGCTGCGACCGAATCTCCTCCGCCGACCAAAGAAAAAGCTCCCGACTCAGTAGCCGAAGCAATCGCTTTACCTAAAGATTTGGTTCCTTCGGCAAAGGTTGGCATTTCGAATACACCTACTGGGCCATTCCATAGAATGGTCTTTGATTCGGCTACAATTTTTGCAAAATAGTCTCTTGTTTTGGGACCAATGTCGAGTCCCATCCAGCCCTCAGGTATTTCTCCAATGGGGAAAATGGCAGTTTGGGCCTTTTCTGAAAAAGCATCCGCCACCAAGGTGTCCACGGGCAAGTGCACCATCACATTGTTTTCTTTCGCGCGCTTCAAAATAGACAAAGCCAAGTCAAGTTTGTCTGTTTCGACTAAGGAATCACCGATTGATCCACCTTGGGCTTTGATAAAAGTATAAGCCATCCCGCCCCCAATAATCAAATGATCGATGGGGCCAAGAATGTTGTCAATAATAGTGATTTTGGAGGAGACTTTCGCCCCACCCAAAATGGCAGTAACTGGTTTTTTACCATGCTCCATAACCTGAGCAATACTGTCAATTTCCTTTGCCAACAACAAGCCAAAACACTTGGCGTCTGGGAAAAACTTAGCAACAACTGCTGTAGAAGCGTGTTCTCGATGCGCCGTCCCGAAAGCATCATTTACATAGATATCGCCCAAAAGTGATAGTTGTTTTGCAAAACTTTCGGTTCCTTTGGTCTCTTCGTCGTGAAATCTCAAGTTTTCTAGCAATAAAACCTCGCCATTGTTCAGTAGCTCAACCGCTTTCTGAGCGTCCGGCCCCACTGTACTGGAACAAAACTTAGGTGCGAAACCTAGGGCTTCCCCAAGGGCAGGTATAATGTGTTCAAGAGAGCAACTGGCGTCAACTCCTTTTGGACGACCTAGGTGAGACATGAGCACACATCGCCCACCGTCCTTCAATACTTTGAGAATAGTTGGCAGAGCAGCGTCGATTCGCGTAGCGTCCGAGACGTTCATTTGACCGTCTAGTGGTACATTGAAGTCTACGCGAATAAGCGCACACTTATCTTTAAAGTGAATGTCGTTTAAGGTAGTCATGGCTCTTCTGTTTTTTTTAGAAAAACAAATATAAAGCTTCGGTTAAAACAAGCCTGAAACAATTGGTTTATCTTTGTCGCATGAGCTTTGAAAATCTTTTTGGTCACGACAAACTTCGCAAACAACTTCAACAAGATGTCGCTGAAAACCGCGTCCCTCATGCTCAACTCTTTGTTGGAAACGAAGGAAGTGGTGCCTTGCCTTTAGCAATTGCCTATGCCCAGTCGCTTATTGCGAGTTCATCTAAATCCTCTTCTGAATCTGTGGTCGACCCCATGGCACATCCAGACATTCATTTTGTTTATCCGGTAGCGATCAACGACAAGGTAAAGAAACATCCCGTTTCACGCTTGTTTCTGGACGACTGGCGCAGCTTTATGAAGGCACAGCCCTATGGGAATTTGTTCGATTGGTACCAACAAATCAATATTGAAAACAAGCAAGGACAGATTGGGGTTGACGAAGCTCAGGATATCATTAAGTCTTTAGGCTTAAAGTCCTACGAAGGAGGTTACAAGGTGGTGGTAGTTTGGATGGCTGAGAAAATGAATGCAGCGGCTTCCAATAAGCTACTGAAACTCATTGAAGAGCCACCACCAGAAACGGTGTTCTTGCTTGTTGCCGAAGATGACGGGCAAATACTGGAAACTATCCGTTCCCGCTGTCAATATGTTCAGGTGCCGCCACTCACTCAAAAGGATATCGTCAGTGCTTTGATTGACCAATTTGAAATTGAACAACGCGTGGCAGAGAGAATTGCTGTCCAAGCACATGGCAATTTTAATAAGGCCGCCGATTTGGTCTACAGCGATAGTGAAGAACAGCTGTTTGACTCCTGGTTTGTGCAATGGGTGAGGTCGGCATTTATGGTTAAGCAAAAGAAAAGTGCGGTAAACGATTTGATGCTTTGGAGTTTAGAGGTTTCAAAGTCTGGGCGCGAAACACAAAAACGCTTCATCCAGCACTGTTTGCATGTTTTCCGACAAGCTTTGTTATATAATTACGGAATGACAGCGCTGGTCTTTGACCCACTATCGGTAGAACAATTTAATTTTGAGAAATTTGCGGGTTACATACACGAGGGTAATATCTTACAAATTCGGGCGGCCTTAGAAGAAGCATATCTGCATATCTCCCGCAATGGAAACCCTAAACTAGTATGGACCGACCTCTCTCTTGACCTTACACGCTTCATCCACAAGACGGCGGGCTAATTCAACCCTACTTAGAATAACACTCAACAATCGCGTAGATCTAAAAAAAATTCCTAGCATTAACTTGCTAGGAATTTGAATACTAAACAAACAATAGCTTACTGCTTGGCTTCATATGCGGCGTTAAGGGCTTCTAAAATCGTTTCCGTAAGGTCGTTGGGTTCTGCGCCATACAAAACGCTTCCTGCGTCGTTAGAGCCCAAAATAAATGTAAAGTTATTGGTGACAGCAAAATCTTTGATAAAGGTTTTTATACGCTCGATAAGGGTGTCATTGTTTGCTTGGCTCTCATTGGCTAAAGCCTGTTGTTGCGCTTGGATTTGCTGACTAAGGAACTGTTCCTTTTGTTGCAATTCTTGAGATAATTGCTGAATTTGAGATTGACTCATTCTCGCAGCGCGCACTTCAGCAGCCCCAATTTCCTCCTGAAAGGCCTGACGTAAGCTGTCGGTACTTTGCTGAAACGCGTCAATTTTAAGTTGTAAAGCCGCTTCCATATCTTTCTTTTCCTGATACTCATTGATCACCTTAACGTTATCCACAAAGGCAATCTTTTGCGATTTTTGACAAGAGGTTGAAAATAAGGTAAGGGTTAAAGCTATGAGGTAAAAAGTATTTTTCATGATAGTTTTGAATTGTATGATTAGAGCAAAAGTAATAAAGCCGCCTAAATAAGTAGACTTCCAAGATTAAATTTATCTATCGGCCCTTTTAAAGATATAAATGATTGACGAAAATTCGCCGGTAAATATGGCGCTCAAATTAGACAGCGTCCCTAACCAAATCGCCCTGAGCCATCTTAAATTGGAGGACCGATAGCTTTCCGACATCAAGGCAATATAGTAGGCGTCGAGCCAGAGAGGTTTGGTGGCGATCAATTGAAATCCGTACGTCCTCATTAAACTACTCAAACTGTCTTTAGAGAAATGCCACAGGTGCCTTGGGACATCATAGGCCGCCCAACCCTCAGAGTAATAGTTCGCATCGAAGCTTAAATGATTTGGCAAGGCAACAACAAGTTTGCCAGAATCATCCAACAATCTATTTAGATTTGATATTGCCATGTCCAAATCTGGCAAATGCTCTAAAACATGCCATAACGTAATGACGTCAAAACTCGAATTTTTCCAAGCAAGGAGTTGGTCGTTTTCAAATACAGCATTCTCAGTAAGGTCATTTGCCACAAAACGCGCTTGCTTATTGGGCTCAACACCCAAAACCTGCCATCCCGAATTTTTCATAGATTTTAGAAAAACTCCTGTGCCACAGCCCACATCTAATAGTCTTTTATCTTTGATTTTCAGAGCTTTAACTATATTTTTTTTATATAATATTGCGAATATCCTAAAAAACTGATAACACCGCTCCAAAAAATTCCTGGGCGCAACACGATGAGACAAATAATCTGTGTCGGGATAAAAAGTAGGGAGCTCTGCTTGGGATGGTTGTGGGCGGGTCATCCAGTAGCCATGAATTGGATCTAATTCCAAACTGAACCATTTATTCGAAACGATATGATCTTGTATTTTCATTTACTTGGACAAAATGTTCCACGTGGAACATATTAACGACCCATATATACCAACAGGACAGAAATGTCATTTGGCGAAACGCCACTGACCCGTGAGGCCTGAGAGACAGTCCTGGGCTGTATGGCTTTGAGTTTTTCCCGTGCTTCAAAACTCATAGAAGATATTTTGGAGAAATCGAAGTTGTCTGGGATTTTGATGCCTTCCAAACGATTCAATTTGTCCGCATTATTTTTCTCCTTTGCAATATAGCCCGCATATTTCAGCTGCACCGTAACCTGTTCCTTAACCTCATCGTCCGGCTGCGCAGCGGCTAAATAGTTCTTTACAGATTCCAGGCCCACCAAATCCTCGAGCGCGATGTTTGGTCGCGTCAAAACCCGAACTAACTTGTCGGATTGCTTTACCAAAGCGGATGACTTGGATTCGAGAATTGGATTGATATCTGACGGAGAAACACTAGTTTTTTGAAAAAATGACACAAAACTATCAGTCGCCTTTTCCTTGTTCTCCATTTTTCTAAGGCGATCTTCCTTAGCTAAGCCTATTGCGTAACCCTTTGGGGTCAGTCGAAAATCTGCGTTATCCTGCCTCAGCAATGTGCGGTATTCCGCACGTGAGGTAAACATACGGTAGGGCTCTTCGGTGCCTTTGGTTATCAAGTCGTCTATAAGTACGCCGATATAGGCCTCGTCCCGATTGAGAATAAATGGCGCTTCTTGCTTGACAGATCGCGCAGCATTGACGCCCGCCATTAAGCCTTGTGCTGCCGCCTCCTCATAGCCGGTTGTTCCATTAATTTGTCCTGCAAAATACAAGCCCTGAATAAGTTTAGTTTCGAGCGTATGCTTGAGTTGGGTTGGGGGGAAATAGTCGTATTCGATGGCATAACCCGGCCTAAAAAACCTGACATTTTCAAAGCCCTCAACCTTTCTTAAAGCATTAAATTGAACATCCTCAGGGAGCGAGGTTGAAAAGCCGTTGACATACACCTCAACAGTGCTCCAGCCTTCTGGTTCGACAAATATTTGATGGCGATCCTTGTCAGCAAACCTGTTGATTTTGTCCTCGATAGAGGGGCAGTATCGCGGCCCGACGCTCTTGATGCGGCCATTAAACATAGGTGATTGGTCAAATCCTTCCCTCAAAAGTTCGTGAACTTCTTTAGAGGTGTAAGTAACATGACACGACCGCTGCTTTGTCAATGGCTTAGTTTTGTCGCTGTAAGAAAATTTAGAAGGTTTAGTGTCACCTGGTTGTTCTTGCATTTTTGAAAAATCTAAACTCCTTCCATCTACACGAGGCGGTGTTCCAGTTTTCATCCTGCCAGAATCAAAACCTAGCGATTCAAGCTGCTCGGTAATGCCTGTAGAGGCGCGCTCACCAGCCCTACCCCCTCCAAACTGTTTTTCACCAATGTGGATTAAGCCATTTAAGAAGGTCCCGCTTGTAAGCACAACCGTTTTGGATCTCATTTCAACGCCTAGGGACGTCCTGACCCCGACAAGTTTATCGTTTTCAATCAGCAAACCAGTCACCATATCTTGATAAAAATCTAAGGTGGGCAACAATTCCAACTCGCTCCGCCAAGCTTCAGCAAAGCGCATTCGATCACTTTGAACCCTAGGACTCCACATAGCAGGACCCTTAGACTTGTTGAGCATTTTAAATTGAATGGCCGACAAGTCACTGACAATGCCGCTCAATCCTCCAAGCGCGTCAATTTCTCTGACGATCTGCCCCTTGGCGATACCCCCCATAGCCGGGTTGCAGGACATTTGAGCAATATTCTGCAAATTCATTGTAATGAGTAGCGTGTTGCAGCCCATGTTGGCAGCAGCAGCAGCTGCCTCACTGCCAGCGTGGCCACCCCCTACAACTATAACATCATATGTTTCTTTAAACAGTCCCATAATTGTTCCACGTGGAACATATAAATTTGCCGCAAAGATACATTAGTTTATCAATTCAGCTGGCCGAAGTTCTAATGCTTTGTCCTCCTTGTGCCTCATGACTGTCGCGTCCTTGGTACTTTTGTCTTTATAGCCTAAACAGTGAAGCAGGGCGTGTGCCATCACCCTGTGCAGTTCATCTGTCAAGGAGACTTTGTAAACAGCCGCATTCTCCTCAACCCGGTCTACCGAAATATAGACCTCAGCCTGAATCGATTTGCCCTGAGAATCGTCAAAACAAATTACGTCAGTATAGGTGTCGTGTTTCAAAAACTGCTGATTTAACTCCAAGAGGTATGCGTCGCTGCAAAACACGTAGACCAAGCTAACAATCTCAGCGCTTTCGCTTAACGCCACATTTCTTAACCACTCCTTGGATAATTCCGCCTTCGGTGTCGCCTCCCCAACTTGATACTCAAATTCAATCATTGTCAATAATAAAATACTGGTTAACTTTAGTTGTCATTCTTGGCCGGAGCGGCAGCCTGTCTCTATTCAAGCGCTCAATAGTTGTATTAGCCCCCTTTGTTAATTTAAATATCTGATTATCAGTATTATAAATGCCTGTTCCTGTTGTGGATTCCCTTTGATCATCTTGCCCCTGAACTTGTGCTGCACTTTCGAATTTTAGCAACTCATAAACCAAATTTTGCATCCTCATTTTAAGGCCTTCAGACTGGCTGTTTTCTAATATGTCTCGCTCTAAGAGCTCCATGTCATTTAGTAATTTTTGCCCTTGGCCGCCTGAACCATTCGCGTCCATTAGTTCTTCCAAAGCTTCTCTTAGGCGTTGCTGTTCCTTGTAAATCTCATAGGTGTCAAGCCCCCCTTGACCTTCGCGACCTTCGGATCCTTGTGAGCTTTTCCCATTATTTTCACCATTGGCTGGTTTTTGCCCATCCTCGGTCTGGGACTCCTTCTCACCACCCATTCTTTCAGCCAGTTGTTCTTGACTCATAATAATATCCGGCAATTGCATGTCGCCATCACCTTGGCCAGAATTAGGAGACAGTTGCATGTTGAGATTGTCCAGCATATCGCTCAATTGATCGGCCAGAATGTTTGTAGCATTCATAACAAATTGCTGAGAGGCGGTACCTTCGCTAATCTGACTGTCTGCGAATTGCTCCAAAGCCTTATCAATAAAATAATAAATGTTTGCTACTTCAGTGTTAATTCTCTCGGACAACATAGGTTGGCGCAGAGACAGCACAAACAAACTGTCATCTACATGCTTAAAATTACTCTTAAGGTCTTGTTGGCTCTGCAATAAATTGGCAAAGTCAGAGGATAAGTCCTCCGGAAGCTCAAATTTTGTCATCAGAGATTCCTGATTGAAAGAGAACCTGAGCAAGTTGTCCAAGATTTGTCTGAGCATGGTCGTGTCCTCAGAAATTTGTTGGCCTCCGCCCCCCATTGGTAGCTGATTCATCGTCTGAGACAACTTCCTCATTCCTGCCGCTGCCTTTGACTGAGGCGTTTTGGCGCTCCGCTCTTGCATCAATTGGTCGAGTGCTGATTGCTGATTCTTTTCGACACTATCTTCGGTGGCTCGGTCGCGCTTCATATCGAACGGCTTTTTCAAGGCTTTGTTTTCCTTCTCAAGCGCATCCATTTCTCGCTCTAGATCCTCGAAAGATCTGTTAAGGTCATCTTGTGACTTAGCCGACTGCTCGGAAACCCCGGCCTCTGACAACTCCTCTTGTTGCTCTGCAAGCTGTTCCAAGGATTTTCCAATTTGCGCAGCCTTTTGTGAAACATAATACCTTTTAGTGAGCTCTAAGACTTGAGCCATGCTTTTTTGCGCATTTTGCTGTTGTTGTGAAAGTTGCTCTAGGCGGTCAGACATTTCCAAATCACCTAATTTTTCAGCATACTTCTCAATCTCGTCCCTAAGCTTTTCATTGTTGTCCAACGCGCGCTCTTGCTCCTCAATCCTTTTTTTGAGCGCCTCGTTCATAGGATCATTAGGCGTATCGGTTTTCTGACTTTCCAAAGACTTTTTGGTCGTCTCGTTAAACGCCTTCATCAGCGCATCCTGCTGCCTTTGTCTTTCTATTGCTTCTCTTAATTGTTGAGTTTCAGAAAAACTCAATTGCGCCCTTTCTAGTTGCGTGCGTTGCAGATCCTCGAGAGCACTACGATCAGTCTCTCTTTGTTTTGCGATGGACTCAAGTCCAGTAATCGCTTCGTTTTGGCGACGAACCAATTCATCCCGCATCTCTTCGCTGGTCAAAACACCATATCGAAACCATTGCGTTCTTGAGGTCTTTCCTCCATTGACACCATCATTATCTGTTGCCGAGAAACGGACTTGGTAGGTTCTGCCCTCTTCAAGGTCCAAGCCTCCTGGAAATGTCGCCTCAAAGGGAACAACAGAGGCCGACGGAGCCTCAAACTCAACAGCTTCAAGACTATTGTCGTTGTCAATTAATTCATACTCCAATCTCAAATCAACGACAGCATAATCATCAGACGCCATCCCGACAAATTCCAACTCATTCCAGTTAAGTTTATCCGTTGCCGTTTCCAAGCTAATCTCTGGAAAAGCATCTCGAACCGCGCGCATATCGAATTGGTAGGTTTCATAATTTTTTAACTTCTTACTACTTAAAGCAAGTTCGACCGCGGTGTTGTTGTACACCATCCAGCTGGCAGTGAACAGATCCTGATTACGCACGACTTCAATAGGATCAGAATTGGCATTTATGGTCAAACTATCTGTATGGTCTGCTGTAAGCTTAAGCTCAATCCTAGTGCCCTCAGGCACAACAAGGTTCTGGAATGACTGTAACTGTTCGTCTGGCCTTTTTACATGAGCAGGATAACGCAGCCTAAGATGGATGTCTACTAGTCTAGGAGGCTGGACAACCTTAATATTGAACGGGTCTGACTGAACAATTTCGCTCTCGACAATCACCGCCAAATCCTCAGTGAGATTTTCGAAAACAAACACAAAATTACCATTTCGACTGAGTCGCATTTCATACCGATCTTCTGAAGTGCTGATGAAGACACGATCTGGCAATTGGTCTCCTACCACAGCAATGGATAATTGAAAGTCCGTGTTGGCAACGACCTCAAGAGATTCGTTTTCCACAACAAAAACATACGGAGGTGGCGGTTCAAAAGACTCAGAAAAGTTTACAACCCTGCCCAAACCAGCAACAAAATTAGGCCAACCCCCTAAAGCGACTATCAACAAAAACAAAACCACCGCAGGAAGAAAACTATAGACCTTTCTATAAGTACTTCGCCATGGGATAGCCTGATCAAAATCATATGGCAGTAATTGCTCAACCTTTTGATTGACACTGGCCTCAAGCAAATCAGATTCACTGTCGAACTCAGTCAATTGCACCAAATTAACGAGCCTGTCGTTCACGCTTTCAGTCCTCTTGCCGATGAGGTTCGCAGCAGCATAAAAAGACATCTTCCCCTTATTGGTTAGCAGCTTCCAAAAAAAATTGCCTACCAAAATAACCCACGCCGACAGGCACAGGAGGCACAAACTTATCACAATTAAGGTCTTAGTGTTGGCGCTAAACCACAACATTTCCTCCAACCCAATAACGGCCAAAAGAGAAGCGGCCACCACAGAAAGCACCACAAAACTTCCCCCTATTATTTTACTTAAATAATAGAGCCTAATAAATCGTCGCAGTTTATGGGCAATAGGTGCAAACATGGAAAAAGTTGATTCAAGGGTAAAATTACAATATTTAAGTGTAGAAAGTATAGATCAAAATGCAAGCCAGATTATAGCATTAGATGTTATCTTTGCCCAAAATCATTCGGCAATGAAAGATCAAGTTCGTGTACGCTTCGCCCCCAGTCCAACAGGACCTCTCCATGTCGGTGGGCTAAGAACCGCACTGTTCAATTACTTATTCGCCAAACAACACGGTGGTGCATTCATATTGCGCATTGAAGACACTGATCAAAAGAGATATGTGGCTGGTGCTGAAGATTATATCATAAAGGCTTTGGATTGGTGCCATATTCCCGCTGACGAAAGCCCAACAAATCCAGGCGCCTATGGCCCGTATCGGCAAAGCGAAAGGCAAGACATCTATACAGCGTGGGCTCATAAATTAGTACAACAAGGAAGCGCCTACTATGCTTTTGACAGCAACGAAGAACTAGAGGCCCTAAGGAGGGAGCAAGAAACAAACGGGCAAACCTTTGTTTACAATTTCAACAACAGAGCAACACTGACCAACGGCCTAAACATGTCAGAAGCATCAGTTCAGCAAAGAATAAATTCGGGAGACGCGTATGTGATTCGATTCAAAGCTCCTCACAACAGGCTACTAAAGCTTCAAGATCAGATTCGCGGCACAGTATCTATAGACTGCAACACGCTTGACGATAAAATATTATACAAAAGCGATGGCATGCCTACCTACCATTTGGCGAATGTTATTGACGATCATTTAATGAAAATAACTCATGTAATACGAGGTGAAGAGTGGCTCCCATCTTTGGCCTTACATGTTTTATTATACGAAGCCTTTGGCTGGAATCCGCCAGAGTTTGCACATTTACCCCTCATTCTTAAGCCCTCAGGAAATGGAAAGTTGAGCAAACGCGATGGCGACAAGTTGGGTTTTCCTGTATTTCCAATAGACTGGGAGGGAGAGATCCCCGCCAAAGGATTCAAAGGAGCGGGTTATTTACCAGAAGCGCTCATCAATTTTTTAGGCCTCCTTGGCTGGAATCCCGGAACGGAACAAGAGTTGTTTAGCTTAACAGAAATGACAAAAGCCTTTTCTCTGAGTAGCGTCAACAAAGGCGGGGCGCGATTTGACATAGAAAAATTAAATTGGTTTAATCAGCAGTATTTGGCAAAAATGGCTCCAAGTCAACTCGCTCCAATTTTAAAAAAAAGTTTTCCTTTTTTGAACAATTTTCCTGAAAGCCAGTTGAACAAGGTCGTTGCATTAACCCAAGAACGTCTTGTCTTTATTGATGACTTTTGGTCTGCCGCGGGCTATTTCTTCAAAGCGCCTAACTCGTTTGACGAAAAGGCGCTAAAGCGCATTGCGAGGGCGGAAACATCATCCCTGATAGATAGGATCATAGCAGTCTTAAGCACTTACGACGAATCCGCCTCAACAACACTTCAAGAATATATCAAAAATTGGATCTCATCGAATAATATTGGATTTGGCGCGGTAATGCAACCTCTAAGGCTTGCTTTGGTAGGCGACCTCAAAGGCCCTGATGTTTTTGACATTATCACAATTTTAGGCAGAAAAGAAGCGTGTCAAAGGATGGCGTTTCTTCAGTCCAAGCTTTAATTGGCCGAATTTATTCTTTAAAAAATATTTATTACCTTTCGAACTAAACACTTAAAACCATAAATATCATGCCCTCGTTTATCCTGATCATTGTTTATTCGCTACTTGGCTTGACCGCCTTGTTTTCGACTTTCTTTACCGTGAAACAGCAAACTGCTGCAATTATCGAACGGTTTGGAAAATTTCAATCTATTAGACAATCTGGTTTACAGCTCAAAATTCCTCTAATTGATCGGATTTCAGGAAGACTAAGCCTTAAAATACAACAGCTTGATGTTATTATTGAAACCAAAACACTAGACGACGTTTTTGTTCGACTCAAGGTATCGGTACAGTATAAAGTAATTCGCGATAAAGTTTATGAAGCCTATTATAAATTAGACTATCCACACGAACAAATCACATCATATGTTTTTGATGTTGTTAGGGCGGAAGTTCCAAAAATGAAACTAGACGATGTCTTTGTCAAAAAAGACGACATCGCCATTGCTGTTAAAGCTGAATTGAACGATGCTATGTCTGATTATGGCTACGACATCATTAAAACCTTGGTTACAGATATCGATCCTGATGCTCAAGTTAAGTCAGCCATGAATCGCATCAATGCCTCAGAACGCGAAAAGATTGCAGCCCAATACGAGGGCGATGCCCAACGGATTTTAATTGTAGAAAAAGCCAAGGCAGAAGCCGAAAGTAAGCGTCTTCAAGGCCAGGGTATTGCCGACCAAAGACGGGAGATCGCGCGCGGTCTTGAGGAGTCTGTAGAAGTGCTCAACAAGGTGGGTATCAACTCTCAAGAAGCGTCAGCACTTATCGTTGTAACGCAGCATTACGACACCCTGCAGTCGCTGGGCGAAGGCACAAACAGTAACCTGATCTTGCTGCCCAATACACCGCAAGCGGGAAGTAATATGCTCAATGATATGGTCGCCAGCTTTTCCGCCAGCAATCAAATTGGGGAAGCCATTAAGGAGGGCAACAAAAACAAGAAATCTTAGTCGTTGATTTGCAACAGTTTTGCTTCGGAGGCCAACAATGCGTTGTCGGCTTGTGACGCGTCCTTTAAGAAAACCTTTAAAGCATTTGTAATTTGACCTCCATTATTAATCCAAACGGCCGCGGTTAAAACGGCCGCAATACGCGTTCCTGTTTTCTTTTGTGCGGTTTTAAATAAAGGTTCTAAGTCTTCATAGCTCACGGTAGCGGCTAAAGTGAGGATTTCTTGACGCACCTTGAGGCGTTTTTCCTCAGGTAAATTTGTGTATTTTTTACCGAGCCTTTTGATGTCTTCTATGGCGGAGCGCTCAGAGCCTTTTGCGGCATTTGAATGTTGAAGTATTGGATCCTGTGGTTTTTTAGCCCAATTATCTCTCAAGCCAACCGTTTTATTAAAAACAAGCTGATTTGGAGTGCTGTCTGGGTCAGCAACAAAATACCCTAGTCTTTGAAACTGAAAGTGGTCTCCGGGCTTGGCGGTGGCCAAACCTGGCTCCAAATAAGCCTCTACACGATGCAAAGAGTCTGGGTTGAGATGACTCATAAAATCAACATCCTTGTCCGTATCGGGTGATTCGTGCTTGAAGAGCCGATCATAAATCCGAACTTCGGCTTTAATGGCATGAGGTTCAGAAACCCAATGCAAAGTCCCTTTCACTTTTCGAAGGCTTGCCTCTGAACCACTTCCGCTCAAACTATCTGGATCATAGGTACAATAGACTTCAGTTACTCGGCCATTGGCGTCTTTCTGGACGCTTTCTGCTTTGACAATATAGGCGCTTTTGAGTCGTACTTCTTGACCTAGTGACAATCTGAAAAACTTGCGTTCCGCAACTTCTTTAAAGTCCTCTCGTTCAATTAACAGCGTATTTGAAAATGGTATCTCTCTATCGCCTGCAGACGGGTCTTCGGGGTTAATCTCTCCCGACAACATTTCTATTCTACCCGCATCATAGTTAGTGATTACTAATTTTATAGGATCCAAAACAGCCATAGCTCTGGGGGCAATAGTGTTAAGGTCTTCTCTGACACAAAACTCCAACAGGGCGACATCAATAACGTTCTCTCGCTTAGCCACGCCTACAGTTTCAACGAAATTTCTCAATGACATTGGCGTATAGCCACGACGTCGAAGGCCAGAAATAGTCGGCATCCGTGGGTCGTCCCACCCGGCTACAATATTTTGCTCCACTAGCCTAAGTAATTTTCGCTTACTCATTACGGTATAAGACAAATTAAGCCGAGCAAATTCGCGCTGTTTTGGAAGCAACGTCCCCGCTTGTCCAATCTGATCCAAACACCATTCATATAAATCACGGTGCGGTTTAAATTCTAGAGAGCATAGCGAGTGAGATATGCGCTCAATATAGTCGCTCTGCCCGTGGGCCCAATCATACATAGGGTAGATACACCAATCTTGTCCCGTTCTATGATGCGATTGTTTCAGAATACGGTAGAGGATAGGATCGCGCAAAAGCATATTGGGACTTGCCATGTCAATTTTAGCTCTTAATACATGGCTGCCCGAATCGTGTTGCCCTAACTTCATTTCATTGAACAAACGCAAATTCTCTTCTACCGTTCTTAGTCTAAAGGGGCTGTTTGTTCCCGGCTCCGTTGGGGTTCCTTTTTGTGCGGCGATGTCTTCACTAGATTGAGAATCGACATAGGCATTGCCCAATTTAATTAAAAGAATGGCCCATTGATAAAGTTGATCGAAATAATCGGAAGTGTAACACTCATTGTCCCACTGGTATCCGAGCCATTGGATGTCAGTCTTTATGGCGTCGACGTACTTTTGTTCTTCCTTGGCAGGATTGGTGTCGTCGAAACGCAAATTCACAGGGGCGCCGTACGCTTCTCCCAACCCAAAACTGATTCCTAAAGCCTTGGTGTGTCCGATGTGCAAAAAACCGTTAGGCTCGGGCGGAAAACGAAATCTCAGAGAGGATACAGGTAGTCCTGCAGACAGATCGTCTTCGATAATTTGTGTGATAAAATTTTTATTAGATCGGGCTTCTGACATCATCTGATTTTGAACAGCAAATGTAACTAAAACACAAAAAACTTGGAGAATAATCTATATTTGAATCAAAATTAATAAAGGATGGATACAATAGTATTGAATCAAGTCAGGATATACGCCCATCACGGATGCTTGGCTGAAGAAACTGTCATAGGCAGCGATTATTTGGTCAATCTGGAAGTGAGTTCTGATTTAACCCGATCTGCCACCACGGATTCGCTCGAAGATACTGTTGATTACGTTTTACTCAACGCCATTATTTCCGAAGAAATGAGCATACCTCGAAAGTTATTGGAAACGGTGGCTAGCAGTATTTTAGACAATATCATGAAGCGCTGCGACACAGTCCATTCGGCATCGGTTTCAGTTTCTAAGCTCAACCCCCCAATTGGTGGTGATGTAGGAAAGGTTACTATTAAAATGACTAGGGAAAGAAAACCGCTGTAAGACAGGGAGTGATTAAATTTTTCCTACATTTGTGATCTTAAAAATGGCGTCTTGGCCGAGTGGCTAGGCAGAGGTCTGCAAAACCTTTTACAGCGGTTCGAATCCGCTAGACGCCTCAAAATTACCTCCTTATTTTTCTATCATGTATGCCGGGTTTAATTGATCGCCCGGCAACATTCCTTTTACTATCAATACAATGCCACATATTACAAGCAGATAGCCTAGTATTTTTGTTACCCAAATGATCCTTAATGGCGTCAATTTTGTTTGCAACTGTTTCGCAGCAATAATTTTAATCAGATCGGTAATCAAGTAGACGCCCAACATGGTGGCAAAAAAAACAACGAAATTCTCAATCGACCCGTCAAAACTTGGGCCAACCACAATCACAGTTCCTACCCAAAATACCAATACACCAACATTGATGATGTTCAACAAAAATCCTTTGAGGAACAGCCCAAAGTAGTTTGAGTTAATCCCCAATTCTTGCATTGGTATGTCTTTTTTTTCTACCTTTTTAATAGATAATATTACTCCATATATAACCATTCCAGCGCCACCAAACAGGTACAATATGGGAGAATTACTTAAACTTTCCAGTAGTTGGTAGCTGCTATAATAGGCTAGAGTGATAAAAACAACATCTGATATAAGCACCCCTATATCGAAGGAAATAGCTGCTCGAACACCTTTGGTGGCGCTTGTCTCGAGCAGCATAAAGAATACTGGCCCCAGCATAAAACTGAGAAAAAAACCTAGTGGTATAGCTGTCTTGATTAAGTCTACCATACCAGTGCTAATTCATCAGAACTACTCTACCGCCAATAAGGTTAGATTTAGAAACGGTTTTCGGGCTGCCATAAACATGCACATCTCCGCCCGCCTTGATATCTGTAGTTAGTAATCCTGTGACATAACAATTGACTTCACCCCCGGCACGAATTCTAACGTCTGTATCTGTGGTTTGTAATTTTTGTGCGTTCACTACACCGCCAGTATTTACTTTAATAGCATGTTTGTCCGACATCCCCGACAAATTAATAACACCACCGGAATACGACTTAGACTCAATAAAGGAGGCATCTATACTCAATTCTATTCTAGCACCTTCTTGAGCACGACACTCAAAACTAGTTGCCTGTATTGGTGACGAACTGTAAACAACGGCCCCTTCATTTGCGTCTACTGTAAAAAGAGACTTGTAATATAATGTTGCATTTATATCCGCACCATCGAAAGTCCGGGGTAATGCCATTCTTAATTTTAACGTCCCATTTTTATTGATCACCTGAACTTGACCAGCGTCAACGCCAAAAATTTCAATTCTATTGGTGTCGGATGGCGTCAATTCGACATTCAGTAAGTCATAAACTTTTAGCTCTGTAAAATCGCCAATATTTTTAGTGACATTAGGTTGACATAATAACAAATAAGGTGTTAATAGAGCGAGGTAAAATGCTGTTTTCATAGTGGTATTTTAAAAAGATTCGAGTGATTAGGAAGCATAAAATTAAAACAAATTAAATTAATCTATTTCTGCCAAATAAAAATCCAGATGTTTTTTCACTAAATCACACGATTTTACTCTTACAGACACTTCATCACCCAATTGATAAGATGTTCCTGTACGCTGTCCAACAGCGCTGTAGGTGGACTGGTCAAAAATAAAATGGTCGTGTTTCATATCGCGCATTCTAACCATGCCTTCACATTTATTTTCGATAATTTCTACATAGATTCCCCAGTCTGTTACTCCAGAAATTACACCTCTAAATATTCTGTTATCATGGTTTTGCATGTATTTTATTTGCATATACTTGATAGACTCCCGCTCTGCACGCGAAGCAACGTATTCCATTTGAGAACAATGTTTACATTTATCTTCGAGCGACTGAGTGTCAACAACGGCCCCTTGATCTAAATAATGTTGCAATAACCTGTGAACCATAACATCTGGGTATCTCCGTATTGGTGAAGTAAAATGAGAATAGTAGTCAAATGCCAGCCCGTAGTGACCAACATTCTGAGTTGAATATTCGGCCTTGCTCATTGTACGAATAGTTAAAGTGTCAATTAAATTTTGCTCTTTTTGACCCTTGATATCGTCTAAAAGTTTATTCAGAGATGCTGCTGTAGATTTTCTACTTTTAAGATCCAGATCATACCCAAAATTTGAAATAAGTTTTTTTAAATCATATAATTTTTGTTCATCTGGCTCATCGTGAATTCTGTATACAAATGGTTTAATAGGCTTTTGAGATCCAATAAAAGTGGCTACACTTCTATTAGCTAATAACATAAACTCTTCAATTAATTTGTTTGCATCTTGACTGGTTTTAAAAAATACACCGGTAGGCTCACAAGCGTCGTCTAGATCAAATTTTACTTCTACTTTATCAAATGAAATAGCGCCTTGCTTCATTCTGTTTTTTCTCAATATTTTTGCGACTTGATCCAAAGTAATGATAGATCCTAGTAGGTCTTCAGAAATATCATATGATTTGGTGTTGAGAGAAATATCAGCTGGAATGGTTTTATGTTTTGTTTCAATAACAATTTGGGCTTCTTCGTACGATAGCCTCATATTGCTGTGAATTACGGTTCTACCAAACCATTGGTTATAAATCTTTCCAGTATGATCCATATTAAATACTACTGAAAATGTCAATTTATCTTCATGTGGTCTTAATGAGCAAGCTTCGTTTGATAGAACTTCGGGTAACATCGGAACCACTCTATCTACCAGGTATATAGAAGTTGCTCTTTCATAAGCTTCCTTATCTAAAATAGATCCTGCTTTTAAATAGTGAGATACATCGGCAATATGAATTCCAACTTCAAATTGATTGTTATCTATTGGTTTAAAAGAAATAGCATCATCAAAATCTTTTGCATCTTTAGGATCAATCGTAAACGTTAAGGTATTTCGCATATCTCTACGCGCACTTATATCGTCGTGTGTGATTATTGTGTCTAAATTGTTGGCATACTGAGCAATTTCTGTTGGAAAGTCATAAGGTAAATTGTAAGAAGCCAAAATACTGTGTATTTCTGTACTATGCTCACCCGGTCTTCCTAGGACTTGATTTATTTGACCTGTGGGTGCCTCGGCTTTCGATGGCCAATCTAATAATTGAACTACCACTTTATCGCCATCAACTGCTCCATTGAGATCTGCTAAATTGACGAAAATATCTACATGCATCTTTTCGTCATCAGGAACAACAAAAGCAAACTTTTTAGACAACTGTACTAACCCGACATAAGTGGTTTTTTCTCTAAGAATAACTTCTGTAATCTCTCCTTCGATTTTCCCATTATCGCGTCTATTAAAGACATAGACTTTTACAATATCTCCGTTGAGGGCTTTACCTAAAAATTTCGATTTGATAAAAACATCGGAATCAAATGAATCTGATATAACATATCCATTGCCTTTGGCTGATATATCTAGTTTACCTTCAATATATCTTTCATCAATAATCAATTTGTATTTACCACGTTCCACTTCATGAATTTTCTTGGTTAGGGCTAAACTGTGAAGTGATTTAATGAGTATATTCCGTGTTCGAGTATCTTTGATTTTTAGTTTTGACGCAATTTGTTTGTAATTCAGAGGTTGGTCTTTTGAATCACGCAAAGTCCTAATTATATTCTGTGTTAATTCACTATTTGGTTTGCTTCCCTTCTTCTTTTTACCTCTACTCATATTTTGTTATATCTTACAAAACTACTGCATTAAAAATGTACCCATGCTATTAGTGCGTTAACTTATCCACATTAATAATTTTATATTCAATTTATTTAGAATTTAAAATATAAAAATATGGAGATGATTATAGGCTGTTAATAGCGTTAAAAAAAAAACCAAACTATTTAAATATACACACTAAACCTATTTTATCAACCGTATTTAAACACATTATAATATTTTAACTATCTGATTTATATAACTTTAGTATAGTTATTGACTTTTTATACCGTTAGAATTAATATCTATCTTTTTGATAAAATCTAAGCGCTCCCTAGTTAATAAGCCTAATATTTTTTATGAATAAGTTTAACAAAAAATAACACAATTAAAATAGGTTAATAAAACTTATTTTCTAAGTATGAGTAATAAACTGATATGCAATAAAAAGTTATTAATAATTACTTTCATTTTCTACACCATTTTAATAACATCTTTAAATAACATTGTTAATTTTTGTAGTTTTAAGTCGGTAAAAAACAGACCACACTATGACTATCGCTATAGGTAATGATCATGCTGGAACAGCATACAAAAACGCAATATTAGAAGCGCTTGAAAATCAAGGTTTTAGTACGGTAAATTACGGTACTAATGACGAAAAAAGTGTGGATTATCCTGATTTTGTTCATCCGGTAGCTCAAAGTGTAGCCAATAATAAATCTAACTTTGGTATTCTAATATGTGGTTCAGGGAATGGGGTTAGTATGACTGCCAATAAATATCCTAACGTTCGTGCTGCCCTATGTTGGAATACTGAAATTGCTCAACTCGCTAGATCACACAATAACGCTAATATATTGAGTTTGCCCGCCAGATTCACCAATATAAAAGAGAGTTTAGATATTGTAAAAACTTTTCTTTCAACTGAATTTGAAGGGGGAAGACATGAAAGAAGAGTCGAAAAAATCAATATTGCTTAATGTCTCACTGTCATCATCATCATCATCATCATGGGAATGAAAAAAACCTACTGATCTCAATTGTATTAAATGTTTTAATAACCGTCGGGCAAATTTTAGGCGGTTTAATGGCTGGAAGCTTGGCTTTAATCAGTGATGCTGTACACAACTTTTCAGATGTTGTTTCACTAGTCATTAGTTACATCGCCTCGAAAGCGAGCAAACAACAAGCTTCAGTTTTAAAAACCTTTGGTAACAAACGCGCTGAAATATTAGCTGCTTTTATTAATGCGTCTTCTTTAATGGTAGTGGCGGTCTTGCTTGTGGTAGAAGCGGTTAAACGCATTCAACAACCAGAACCTATTGAAGCTAATATTGTGATTTGGCTAGCTTTATTAGGTGTTTTATTTAATGGGTTTAGTGTGCTGTTGCTGCAGAAAAACAGCAAACACAATATGAATATCCGCTCGGCTTACTTGCACTTGGTTTCCGATATGTTGGCTTCAGTAGCTGTTATGTTGGGCGGTATTCTCATCAAGTATTTCGAAATCTATTGGATAGACAGCTTATTAACTCTTGGTATAGCTCTTTACTTAATAGTAATGGGTTTCGATTTACTCAAATCGTCATTTAAGGTTTTAATGTTGTATACTCCTGAAGATTTAGAAATTGAAGCCATAGTTAAAGATGTTGAAAGTTTAGATTGTGTAACAAATATGCATCATGTTCATGCCTGGCAATTGAATGAACACGAAATACACTTGGAGGCACATATTGATTTTGATAAAGACATTAGACTGTCTGAATTCGACGATATTTTAAAGCTCATAGAAGACAGATTAAAGCAAAAATTTAGCATCAATCATGTTAATATTCAACCTGAATTTGGTAAATGCGACGACAAAGACGTTATTGTACAAGACTAATTTTATGGAGGTATACACCAAATCTTTTGAACAATTATCGCGTTATGAACTCTATGATTTGTTGAGGCTACGCAGTGAAGTTTTTGTGGTGGAGCAAAATTGCGTGTATCAAGACATGGATTTAAAAGACCAAAAAGCGCTTCATATTTTAGGCTATTTCAAGGGTGAATTGGTGGCTTATACACGACTGTTTAATGCCGGTGAGTATTTTGAGCAACCGAGTATTGGAAGGGTATTGGTTAAGAAAAAATACAGGAACAGAAAGTGGGGGCACGACCTCATGGAGTTCTCTATCAAGGCAATACAAGACCACTATCAGTCAGCAACAATTAAGATTTCTGCACAACAATATCTTGAAAAATTTTACAACAACCTTGGTTTCGTAACAGAAGGAGCGCCCTACCTTGAGGACGGCATACCACATTTGGCGATGATTAAAAATTAGTTAATCTTCACAATTTCTATTTCTACCCGTCGGTCGTATTTACTGGGCCCTCCTAGGGGAAATTGATGTCCCAACCCTTTATAATCCATGCGTTCTTTTTCAATTCCTTGAGCCAAGAAGTAGTCGTAAACTCTTTTAGCTCTTGCTACAGAAAGATTGAATTTTTTAGTTCTTCTATCAATAGCGTCTCTTCCTTGATCAGTACAGCAAACATGTCCAAGAATAACAAAAGACACCTCTTTCCGCTCTTTGAGAATACGGCTAATTTTTTCTAAATTGTCTAAAGATTCCTTTAAAACATCGCTGTAACCAGTCCGAAATAATATATCTTTTAAAATAATTTTATCCCCTATTTTGAGTTCACCCTCCAAACCTTGTGACTTTTTAATTGCCGTATTCTCTTCGATATTTTTTGCCTCAAGTCTAACCATAATATCTACCCTTCTATTCAAGCCTCGCTGATTATCAGTAGACAAACTATCTTCTTGACGCAAGAGAACCTCTCCTTTTCCGTCAACGTAGGTTATTAATGCTTTGTCATGCTTTTGTTTTACTAAGGCATTCTGTATAACCACAGCACGACGCATGGACAAATCTAAATTGTATGTGTCTGTTCCCCTGTCGTCACAATAACCAACAATTTGAAAATCTTGAACTTCTAATGTTTTTAAATTTTTTGAGAATAAAAGAAGTCGTTGCTTTTCGGTGCTCGACAATTTGTCAGAATCCGTTTCGAAAAATACTTTATGAGTAATCACAGATTGTCCAACACAAAGCTGGATAAAGGAATAAAAAACCACAATCAGGAATGCTCTAAACATAGACTACTGTTTTTTTAAAAATGCATTATACTGTTCATTATTGGTGAGCAATTGGCGCGCCTGACCAATGATTCGATCGTTGTTGATTTTGTATTGATATAGGCCTTCTCGATAAAACAATCTCAGCGCAATTTCGTAAGCTATTTGTTGTTTAAACGCAGTTTCAGCCGATTTTATTTGCTTTTTTTTGGATTCTTCTAGAGCATCGCCCAGCGCGCGAATAGAAGCCGTCAAGGATTCTGCAGAATCCTCATCGGCTATAGCTTTCTCCAATTCAACGAGAGCGCTATCTGATGCTGTTGATATTTTTGCCTGTGCCAAAAACTGATCGAACTGGGCGTCGGTAATAAGAATTTCATTATCTTTTAAAAACGGATCAAAAGTTTTTTGGCTATTGACATAATCGAAAACAACCCCCTGTTCCAGAGCCAATCTCACAACACCAGGAGTAGACTCTTCTTCAATGATAAGATCGGGCAAAACGCCACCACCATCGAAGACAGGTCTTCCGTTTTTGGTTTTAAATTCAGAATAATTGCGCTGAGCAGCAACACCCTTATCGTTCCTGTTTCGGTAATCTAAGGCCTGAATGCATCTTCCTGAAGGTGTGTAATATCGCGAAATTGTAATTTTAAATTGGGTTCCGTAAGCTAAAGGCTTTTGTTGCTGTACCAGGCCTTTGCCAAAACTTCTCTCACCCAAAACCACTGCGCGATCTAAATCTTGCAATGCCCCTGCCACAATTTCACTTGCTGAAGCGCTACGACTATTCACCAGAACAACGACTGGCAAATTGGGCGCAATGGGCTCGTTTTTAGTTAAATAGACTTTGTTTTGAGACGGAAGATTGGATCGGGTTGAAACCACCAATTCGTTTTTTGGAATAAAAAAATTAACAATAGCTATCGCTTGACTCAACAGTCCTCCTGGATTTCCTCGAAGGTCCAACACCAAGCCCGACACTCCTTGGTTTTGCAGCTTTCTAATAGCTTGGTCTAGTTCAAAAGCAGCCTTTTCAGAAAATTGTGTCAAGGCAACATAACCAATCTTATCCTCTAACATTTCGTAAGCGGGAACAACCGAAGGTTCTATGTCGTTGCGAACCAAATTGGCGTTATAAATATTGCCACTACGCTTGTACTTTAAAGACACTTGGGAACCATTAGGCCCAGAGAGTAGCGTGGTTATGTCTCCTTGATAACCAATCAAAGTCAAGCCCTCAATTTCTATTAATGTGTCTCCAGCTTTGAGCCCCGCAGCATCAGAAGCGCCTCCTTTATAGGTTTCTGTTAAGAGCAGGCCATCTTCAATAATCTTTAATTTGGCACCAATAGAAGCCAGATTAGACTCTTGCCTAAGTCGCGCGGTTTCGATGTCTTGCTCGTTCATAAAGACGGAATAGGGATCAAGTGTAGACATCATTTCTACAATTGCCGCGGTCATCAATTCAGCAGGATTTGTCTCGTCTACAAAGTTCAATTGAATTTCCTTAAATAAGGTATTGAAAATGTCTAATTGCTTTGAAATTTCAAACAAATTCGGAGGATTTGCACGTGTCAAATAGGGCGCGACAGTGCACAAGGTTATAATCAAGAGTCGTTTTAGGTTATAGGGCTTATTCATTCTCGTGGTTTTTAATCCGCTCCAAAAATTTATCAAACAAGGTATTGGCAGCCTGGTCAATTGCTTCAAAATCAGGCATAGTCTTGCCAATGTATAGGATCATAAAGTTTGACGGGCCAACATTGAAGGAGGAAACTCTTGGCCACTGTTGCCTGATTGCCTCTCTCAATAGGCGCTTGATGCGATTGCGGTCAACAGCCCGTTTGAATAACTTTTTGCTTACAGACACTCCCGATTGCCATTCTGCGCTCGGTGCGTAAAACAAAATCAGTGGAAACTTTTTAATCGAGGCGCCTTTATCAAAAAGCGCACCTATTAATTTTTCTTTTTTTAAACGGCCTAATTTTGTCTTCATAGCCTAAGTAAATTACAAAAACAGAACGACAAACTTTCAAACAGCTTGACTTTAATTAGTTTTCTGTCGCATAACTATTGTTTTCACGCTTAACGTCAGCCATTTTTTGCAATGGATCAATAACAACCGTACTCACCTCTTTTTTGAGGTCTAAGGAATAGGTTGGGTAGGCCCAAGCCCAACTGTCGTGAACATTAACATCAGGGTCTAGCGGCTTAACCGCTCTCATCATCGTTAATGGAATATGATGTTTTTCGCTACTTCCGTCGTAGTAAGTCACTGTTAAATCGACAGGCATGGGCATCAGGCCTAAGCGCTCTAAAACCACAGTGGTGCCCGAAGGATTGCTAGTAACAGATTTAACGGCGTAGTCAATTTGATTTGTAGTCTGGGTCCAATCCGTGAGGTACCAACTCAATTCAGCTCCTGACACCAGTTCAGCACAACGGATAAAGTCGTTGGGCGTTGGATGTTTGAAGCTCCAATCATTAAAATATTTTTTTAAGGTTTGGTCAAGGTTGTTTTGGCCAATGACATAACTCAACTGATCCAGAAAAACTGCTCCTTTACTGTAGGCCGAGACGCCATACGCATAATTGAAATTATAACGGTCGGCATGGGTAGACTGTGGCTGCTCAACGCCAGACTCGGCTAAACGCAAATAACTCCGATATGATCTGTAAGAGGGGTTGTCCGTATTGACTCCTGCCAATTCAGCCTCTGCGCGGTCGCTGATATAAGATGTAAATCCTTCGTCCATCCACTCGTGTTGAGACTCGTTAGTTGCCAGTAAGAATTGAAACCAGCTGTGAGCCATTTCGTGTGCGGTTACCCCAAAAAGACTTTCAAAGGAACGGTTTCCTGTGATAAAGGTGCACATCCCATACTCCATACCGCCATCTCCAGCTTGTATTACAGAGTATTGGTCATAAGGGTATTTGCCGATATGTTCGCTGAAAAAGGTCATGAGTTCAGCGGTTTTTGGCTGAAGCTTTTTCCAATTGTCAATTATTTTCGGGTCGTTTTGATAGAAGAAGTGCAGCGTTGGGCCGTCCTTCATTTTTAAACTATCGTGAATATAGTCGGGATCGGCACCCCAAGTAAAATCGTGAACCATTGGCGCTTTGAAATGCCAACTGAGCTTGTCCCCACCCAATGGATTCCCCTTTTTTGAGCTATAGCCATGTCCAATTTCCTCGGGATTTTGCAAATAACCAGTGCCGCCAATCACGTAATTTTTATCGATGTTAATCGTGACGTCAAAGTCTCCCCACACGCCGTGAAATTCTCTACCTAAATAAGGATCAGCATGCCAACCTTCAAAGTCGTATTCGGCCAATTTAGGATACCATTGGGCCATAGAAAGCGAAATGCCTTCGGCATTATCTCTCCCAGAACGTCGTATTTGGACCGGCACCTGCCCATTGAACACCATGCTGAAAGTTGTTGACTCCCCTGGTTTAATAGGCTTGTTAAGGTCCACCTCTAAAATGGTCCCAGACACCTTGTATGCCAAATTTTTGCCGTCTTGCTTTAGGCTGCTAACGTTCAAAAAGCCAATTTCTTCTGGCGTGAGTTTGGAAATTCTATCGGCAACACGGGAATCAGGATCGGCAATACTTCTCGAACGAACGTCCATTTCACTCCCGGGTTGAAACGCGTTGAAGTACAAATGATAGAATACTCTGCTCAATGTATCTAAAGAATTGTTTGTGTAGGTCAGCTCTTGAGTACCGGTATAGCCAAAGGTATTGACGTCCATGTCAATAACCATCTTATAATCGACCTGTTGCTGCCAGTAGCCATTATCAAATCGCTGCGCATGAGCAATAGAAATTACCGAAGCAATCAGACAAAAATTCAAAAGTGTTTTCATAGAACTAGAGGTTTAAAAAAACAGCCTTGCGAGGGCAAGGCTGTATGAATGGTTTATTTAGATCTTTGCGCCGCCATAACGAGGGCGTTGTAAGCATTGACAATACGCCCCGATTGTGACATCCCTTCGAAAGGGCCAGTTTTCGCTGGATCGCCACCAATAATAACCTCTCGGTTAATTTTTAGGCCAGAAGCCATCATAATCTGCTTGACCTCTGCAGCTGAAAGTTTGGGATAATAGGAGCGTATTAAGGCAGCCACTCCGGCAGCTGATGGCGCAGCCATTGAGGTGCCACTTTTAGAATCATATTCGTTTTCAGGAGTGGTTGAATAAACAGCAGAACCTGGAGCGAATAAATCGACGTTAATGGCGCCGTAATTGGAGAACCCTGAGACTAATTTGGAACCGTAACTCGACGTGATTGACCCTACAGACAAAAACGTATTTGAGACCTCGGGGCCTGTGCCAAAGGTGTCGTTAGGAAATACGTTAACCGTATCAATATCAGCCCCTTCGTTGCCAGCTGCGTTGACAATGAGAACATCTTTTGAGCCTGCATAAGCAATGGCTTCACGAACTTTGTCACTATGGGGAGAATAGTATTTTCCAAAGCTAGTGTTAATTACCTTGGCACCGTTGTCGGCAGCATATCTGATAGCCAGAGCAACATCTTTATCGTACTCGTCTCCGTTTGGAACAGCTCTTACCGCCATGATTTTAACGTTGTTTGCAACCCCATCCATGCCGATTCCGTTTTGGCGTTCAGCCGCAATAATCCCAGCGACATGTGTGCCGTGACTCTCGGATTTTTTTACTGGCTTCACATTGTTGTCACCATAGGAGGTTTGTGAAAAATCATCGGGGTTATCTCCAGTAGTTCTTCCGCGAAAATCTATATTATAGTTAAAATTCACCTGATCGGAAAAATACTCAATGCCACCTTTGAGCTGATCCATGGCCTCTAAAAGGGAGCTAAATCCAAAACCATACATTTGCTTTGCTGCTGAAACGGATTCCTTCAAATTTTCGTCGTCTGTTTCTATAGCACGAACCTCGTCCGCTGTAAAATCTTCTTTACCAAAATGAGCGCTAAGTGCTTCTTGGGCGTTGGCTGCCATTTGAAAAATCTGCTCATATCTTGTTTTACTACTTTCAGCACCACTGCGGTTTTCTTCATATTCGGCCTGAGCCTCGTCATATCTTGGATTTGTGCGGTCTCCGCTGGCTAGCAAACGGACAAGCTCTAGCTGCTCGTCATAGGCTGTGCCTAAAAAATTCCAGCCGTGAACATCATCAACAAATCCATTGCTGTCGTCGTCTTTGCCATTGTTCGGAATTTCGTCTTCGTTTACCCATACATTGTCATTCAAATCTTCGTGGTCGATATCAATGCCAGAGTCAATTACAGCTACTATAACCGTTCGTCCTTTTTTGCCTTGCAAAAGTTCGGCGTAAGCTTTGTCGACACTCATGCCTGGAATAGTGTCTTTTTGTAAATCTAAGTGGCCCCAGTGGTGACTTTCGGCTTCTGTAAGCGGGGTCTCTTTAACAGGTGTGTTGTCGACATTACTAATAGGTGTAGAAACAATCGCTGCTGCGCCACATCCTGTGAGTAAAATTGAAGCAAATAAAATCGAGAGAAAGGACTTCATGTAATTCATGATATTTAAAGTTAAGTTAAAAAAAGTCTTGGCATTTGTAGGTCTCATGGAGCCGAACGCCTTTATCTGTATGCTGCACCGAAATAAGTTCGTTGTGCGCATCGTGTTCCAAAAATAACAAATAATTGTGGTCGGCCGCAATTTTCAAAAACAATTCTTTTTCATCCAAGGTTAGCAGTGGACGCGTGTCATATCCCATGACATAGGGAATTGGAAGGTGCCCGACCGTTGGCAAAAGGTCGGCCATAAATGCGATCGTGCGACCCTTGTAGTTTAATAGAGGAATCATTTGCTTTTCCGTGTGGCCATCGGCAAAAAAAGCTTCAAATCCCAATCCAGTGTCGGCATTCTTTTGATCAGAAGGGCTTGGCACAAAATGTAGTTGCCCAGTTTCAAGCATTGGGTGTAAGTTTTCTTTTAAGAAAGAGGCCCGCTCCCTTTTATTGGGTTCTGTGGCCCATTGCCAATGGTCCTTATTGCTCCACAGCTTTGCGTTTTTAAAAACGGGTTCAAAACCTGATCGGCTAGAATTCCATTTTATGGTTCCGCCACAATGGTCGAAATGTAGGTGAGTATGAAAAACATCAGTGATATCGTTGGGCTCAAACCCGTGCTTTTTCAAAGAAGAAATCAGCGAGTCATTTCCCCAAGGAGAATAATACCCAAAAAATTTGTCGCTTTGCTTGTCTCCCATCCCGGAATCTATTAGAATAAGTCGATTGCCGTCTTCGATCAACAAACAGCGAGCGGCCATATCTATAAGGTTATTTTGATCAGCGGGATTGGTTTTTTGCCAGATAGACTTGGGGACAACACCAAACATGGCGCCGCCATCGAGCTTAAAATTTCCTGCTTTGATAGGATAGAGTTTCATAGGGTTAAGAATGATCGTTTTCAATGACTTGAAAGAGGCGGCTGCTAAAATCAATTAAACGGGTGATTTCATGAATTGACGCAGAGCGCTCTTTTCCAAAAATAAGTAAACTCTTGCCGTTCGACTCGATGTGAAAATAGGGGTTACTCTCAAAAAAATGAATAATTGTTTTATTAAAAAACGCCCTGACTTCATGGGGTTTTTCTCCTAAGAGATAAAAGCGTTTAGAAAAATCTCCTGGCGAAGAAATGGAAATATTGGTAAATCCAGCAACACCGTAGAGTCGCTGTAAAAACCCTTCTTTGTCCAAGGTAAATATAGGCAAGGCGTGTTTTAGATTGATATGAACCATCGTAGTATTGACAACTTCTTTTGCAATGAACTCGCCTTCAGAAAAATTAACATCAAAAGCAGTGATTGGCTCTTGTTTAGATTTAACGAGATTGTGAATGTAATTCACTTTTTTAGATCGGAAGAAAATAAAAGATTCTAAAAAGGCAGCCCTATCAACTTTTTTAGGGTTGTATTGAAAATCATAATCCTTAGACAAGGTCTCTAAAGCCATCTGCCTTTTAGTCAAATGCTGACTTAAAAGCCCTGAGAAAGGCACTAGTTTTCGGATGGCAAAAGGGTGACTAGAATCGGCGGCATGCGTATCTAGTCCAATTACTTCAAAATGTCCACCCCGTTTTTCAAACAGTTCCTGATAGGCGCTTAAACTGTCCATAACTGTATGATCTACAAATTCACAAAGAGAAAAGTCTAACACAATAGTTTCTGTCTCTGGAACATTGTCGAGTTTGCCCTTAAGTCTAAAAAAATTGACGAATGTACAGAAGTGCTTGACACTCACAAAATATTGACCGTTGCCCTCAGACTCTTGAAACATCAGGACATTGGGCTTTAGGAAATTTCTTGTGAAGACCAAAATGCTTCTAGTTGATACGACGTGGATGATAAATGTACTGGTTGTGCCTATGATAATGCCTGCCACTAGCCCAATTTGTAGTGTTGACAATAGAGTAATAAAGTAGATTAACAGCTGCTCTTTTCCAATAGAGACCATCTTCAACATATTTTTTGGAGCGGCCAATTTGTAACCAGTGAATACTAATATAGCCATAAGTGCCGGTAATGGAATCCTTTCCAGCTGAGAGCTAAAAAGAACAATAAAAATCAACAAAAAGATGGCGTGAAAAAAATTGGAGGACCTGTTACTACCTCCGCTATTGACATTGACTGAGCTTCGAGCGATAACAGTGACTACGTTCAATCCTCCGAGAAAACCACTGACAGCCGTTGCAAGACCAAGCGCTTTTATGTCTTTTGTAAAATTTGACCTTCTTTTGCTAGGATCGAGTTGATCAACTGCTTTGATACTCAGCAAGGACTCCACGCTAGAAATAAGGGCTAAGGCCAGCACTTGAGACCAAAACAACCAATCGGAAAAAGCAGTAAATCTAATATCTGGCAGGTCATTCATCAATTGTTCAATGGGAGGAATACCTCGAATCATATAATCCTCTGCAATGAGATTTGGTGTTTTGAGAACCAACTCACAGTAGTATGAAAAGGCAATAGAAATTAAAACAATCCACATTGGCGCAGGCACTAATTGCAAATAACGATTCCGCAATTTGGGGTAGATAATTAAAATAGCAAGACTTAAAATACCAGACAAACCGGCTGAAATGGCACCAACGTCTGAATAATAAAAAACGTTAACAATGGCCTCTGGCATGGCAAAAATGTAGTCTAAATTATTTTCTAGACTCAGTCTGTTACCTAACATGATATGAAACTGCTTTCCTAAAATAATCAAACCAATTGCAGCTAACATCCCTTGAATGGCAGTGGAAGGAAAAAAATCGGCCAGTTTTCCGAGCCTCAAATAACCTAAAATTACAAGTAGTATCCCCGAACATATAATAGCCATATAGGCGTCCTGTAGACCTAAGGTACTAATAGCCACAAGCAAGACTCCCACCAGGCCATTGCCAGGGCCAGCAATAGTGACATGACTGCCTCCAAAAACAGAAACCACGACTCCTCCTACAATAGCACTGATTACACCTGCCATGGGCGGAGCATCACTAGCCATTGCCAAACCTAATCCTAGGGGAAGCGCTATTAGAGACACCACAAAACCAGAAAATATATTTGCCGGAACCGCCTTGATAGCTTCTTTTAGTTTGTTAGTTCTTTGGCTCATTGTACAATTAATACGTCGGTTGGAAGTTCGCCAAGAATGTGTTCAATATCATGTGGGAAAAGGCGATCCCAAAATGTCATTTTTCTGGGTGCATTCATAACCAATAAATCTGCCCTGACCACCTGAGCGTAGTGCCCTATTGAATATCCGCGTTTTCCAAAAATGGATTGAGAGTGTACCATAATATCATCCTTTAAATCATCGGGTATATTTGAAATAATTTGCTTTACCCTCGACTCTTCGCGATGTTTAAGGCGTTCTTTTATAATTTGCGACCGCCTCAAAGAGCGGTCATCATCAACACTAATGGCCACTTCTTGAGGCTTAATTTCTTCGACAATAGTAATTTTATAAGCGCTTAAACTTTTCGCCACCGAAAAGGCTGTCGCAATAGTTTGTTCGGTTTTTGGATCGGCAAGGCCGTTGACTACAATATGCTCACAAGGTACACGTTCTACCGACGGCTTAACCAAAAGTAACACAGAGCAAGAGGCTCTTCGGGTGATTTGTCTCGCAATGGAGCCCAAATAATATTTTAGGAAATTCTCACGCTGCAAGGCACCTAAAATAAGCAAATCTATACGGGCCTCTGACACTGTTGATAAAATGACCTCAACAGGATCTCCATCCTGACAATAGATGCGGTATTCTAATCCTTCCGCCTGGTGTCCTTGCAACAGCTCATGTAATAATTTTGTTTTTTCGTCAGACATGGTTCCAACGTGAATAAGGACGAGCTTAGCTTTCAAAAACAGGGCAAGTCTTGCGCCTTCGTATAGATTAGCCTTGAGGTTTGGCGAAAAAGCCACGCCTACTCCAATAATGCCAAATGACTTTACGGGCATTCCTTTTGGTTTTTTGTTCGAAGGTAATATACAGATTTTTATGTTACCTCAAACGTCTTGAGCCGCAGCTAGATTTGATAATCAAAATTGATTGAGGCTCAACAGCTTCAATTCTGGAGCAGTTGCCCGCCCAGTGCTAATGAAAATTTTTTTAGGTTGATTGGGCAAAATATCTACAAAATTTGGAAATACTGAACTGGTATGAGACGTGCCAATAAAAACGTTCTTTTGAAGGACGTCACTGGTTAATAGGACCTCAAAACCGCCTTCTGTTGGGGAGGTTTTTACTCCAATTGCTCCAGCCATGAGATCTAGATTTTTAGGTCGATCAAAATAGACCAAGGTTTGTTTATCTTGAAACTGAAGAACTGCAAGGGTGTTTTGGGCATTAAAATCTTTCACATTAATAAAAATTTCGGCAACCTGACTACTGGCGTTGGCCTTTGCCGTAACATTAAAATTTTCGGAAATCAAAATAGTACCGTCAAATTGCATTAATGTGACGCTTAAACGGCCTGTTGTTGGTGCTAAATTGTCATTGATGAGTTGGATAGAGAGCTTGTCATGAGTCACTGTTGCGGCGATAAGAAGGTTGTCAAAATCATGTTTGACAGCGTGATGAAGGGCTTTCCATTGGCCTAAATAATCCACACTAGACCACGACACGCTTGGCCAACAGTCGTTAAATTGCCAATACAATGAACCCATGGTGTATGGTCTAGAACTTCGATGGGCGACGATAGCTTTAGAGATGCCATAGGCTTGAGTGAGTTGACTGAGGTATATGCGCTCCTGATCATTTCTGGGCTCAGGGAAATCGCGCTTCATATACGCCTGTATTAACTCTGTTCCACGCGGATGCTTTTGATGACTGCCAAAGCCGTCAGTGTTGAGATCGTCATTACCTTCATTGACATACTCAACAACAGCTGAGCTTGGCAATGATTGGAATCCGTACTCGCTCATAAAACGCGGCACATTTTGTTCGAAGTGTTCGAAAGGGTAAGCGTCATGCCAGACGAACCAATCGTGAGCGTCACCTTCTGAGCTAAATTTAGGATTTCCTCTGCCGTATTTTGGAGAACTTTCCCAATAGGGAACGCCTTGTCCAAAATCAGAGACAGCTTGTGGCAAAATTTGCCCAAATACTTTTTGATAGGCATCCCAAATTTCAGCTATTTGAGCCTCATTTTTTCCTGATTTCCATCCCCAGTTAGCCCATCCCTCGCTACTTTCATTATTGCCACACCACAGGACCACGGAGGCATGACCCCCAATGCGTCTGACATTGTCTTCAGCCTCCTCTTTCACTTGCCTTAAAAACCGCTCTGAACCGGGATACATGGCGCAGGCAAACATAAAATCTTGCCAGACCATTAGTCCTTTTTGGTCACATAGTGTATAGAAATAATCACTTTCATAGACGCCACCTCCCCAGACTCGCAAGGTGTTCATATTGCCTTCAATGGCGTTTTGGACGATGGTTTGGTAATTTTCAATAGACCCAGTATTGCTCAGGGCGTCTTGAGGCACATAGTTAGCTCCTTTCATAAAAACAGGGAAGCCATTCACTTTAAAGTAAAAGGACTCACCGCTGTCATCCAATTCATTTACGAGCTCAATAGTTCGCAAGCCTTTTTGAAAGCAAACTTCTTCAATGAGCGTACTATCGGTTTTGAGTCTGACGCAGATATCGTAGAGGTATGGGTCGCCCATATTGTGCGGCCACCATTTTTTTGGAGTATCGATTTCAAAGGGAATGTTACTCTCCAACGTATTGGAATTGATAGCTTGTGTTTGTACTACTTCGCCGTTGACCAGCACTTCGCCGATCAAGCTGAGCTGAGATTTTTGTTCTAAGGTCAATTGCAGGCTAAGTTGAGCCAAGTCATCGTTGAGATTGAGAAGCGCAACACTACTGTGTTTGATTTTAGCGACATCCCACGATATTAATCGAGCTGGGCGCCAGATGCCAGGGGTGATCAGTCTGGGGGCCCAATCCCAGCCGTATTGATATTGAGCTCTTCGCGTATAGACCCGTCTTTGTTTGTCGTCAGCCATATCATCAGCAGGGGGAACAAAAGGCTCCGTTTCTTTCAGATCGTTTTCAATGTCGTGATGATTTTTAATCTTAACATGAATGACGTTATGCGGCTTTAATATTTTTGATACATCGACCGTCCATTTTCGAAAAGCATTATCGGCTTTTAAAATCAATTGGTC
>Ga0209136_1000240_pt1 | contig 40761 bp, 33 predicted proteins | sample SaaInl0LU_22_DNA_FD_184640 | JGI IMG/M metagenome (GOLD analysis project Ga0209136, IMG submission 184640) | Marine microbial communities from expanding oxygen minimum zones in the Saanich Inlet - ESP_90LU_22_DNA (SPAdes) (version 2) | ecosystem: Environmental > Aquatic > Marine > Intertidal... | reverse complement strand
CACATCGCCGTTGAGCTCGAACACCCTGGGAGCCGCGTTGACCTACCAAGTGAACAAGCGCACGGAAATGCGTTTGGCCTACCGCTTTCAAGATTTGCGCACCATGTACCTCGATGAGACCGGATTCATTGCGCAAAACCTCGCATTACCCACCCCCTTTGTCCCCAAGCACCGTTGGATGGCCCACGGAAGCCACGACTTTAAAGGCGGTTGGACGGTAGATGCCACGCTTCAACGCTACGGCGAGCAGCCTATTCCTGGGACGGATCCCGCGAGCTATCCCGCGCTGGAAATGGCGCCCGCATTCAATTTATTGAGTGGCCAAATTCGCAAAGAATGGAAAGGCGGCGATGTATACCTGGGGGTGGAAAACGCCCTGAATGTCATACAAGTCAATCCGATTGACGGTGCCGTTCATCCGGTCACAGGTGCGGCTCTTTTACCCACAGACCCCATCTTTCAAACACAGTTTGACGCCACGCGCATCTGGGGACCCATTTTTGGCCGTATGGTCTACCTTGGCACCAATATTGTCCTTTAACTTTTCATGGAATCCAACGCTGTCATCTCCCTCCGTGGTATTACCCGAGACTTTCAACTTGGAGCACAAACTGTCCATGTCTTGAAAGGCATAGACCTGGATATTAAACAGGGCGAGTACGTGGCATTGATGGGACCCTCCGGAAGTGGTAAGTCCACCTTGATGAATCTACTTGGTTGCTTAGACACTCCTACGGCGGGATCCTATACCCTGGCCGGCCGCGATGTGAGCCGTATGGATGACAATGACCTGGCAGCGGTGCGCAACAAAGAAATCGGCTTTGTTTTCCAAACATTCAACCTCATTCCGCGCCAGACCGCGGTCCAAAACGTCGCACTACCCCTCGTGTATGCAGGTAAAACGAAAGAGGAGCGCGTCACCCGTGCGGAAGAAGTCCTCATGCAAGTTGGATTGGCCGACCGCATGGACCACCGTCCCAACCAACTTTCTGGGGGTCAGCGGCAGCGTGTAGCCATTGCGCGTGCCCTGGTGAATACCCCCTCCATGATTTTGGCGGATGAGCCCACCGGAAACTTGGACAGCACCACCTCGGTGGAGATTATGCGGCTTTTTGATGATATCCACAAAGCCGGCAACACCCTCGTCGTGGTGACCCACGAAGAAGAAATTGCCCAGCATGCCCACCGCATTATTCGTTTGCGCGATGGGCAAATCGAAAGCGATACGATGAACCGCTAGGCGGATTGGATGTTTTAAGGGGAATATGGAACATCTCGATGCCCTCTACGCGACGCTGAATGCCCATGCTCCCGCATTGGGACGGACCCGTGCTAACCAGCGAATCGCTCGCCTTCAAGCCCTCAAAAAGGCTTTGCGTGCCCATCGGTCTGAAGCCCACGCCGCTTTGAGGGCGGACTTAAACCGCGCGGAACCCGATACGGATCTCAACGAATTGCTCCCGGTAACGTCGACCATCGACTATGTCGTAAAGCACTTGCGCACCTGGATGCGCCCTGAAAAACACGGATTGCCGATTACCCTCATTCCTGGCTCAGCGGAAGTGGTCTATGAATCCAAAGGCGCCGTACTCATTGTGTCGCCCTGGAACTTCCCCATTAACTTATGCTTAGTCCCGCTCGTGTACGCGGTGGCTGCAGGCAATAGTGTAGCCCTGAAGCCCTCGGAACTTTCGCCCGCCACCTCTGCTTTTTTGACTAAGCTGATTGCCAGCGTTTTTCCTCCGGAGGAGGTCCAGGTAGTGGAAGGGGGCGTCGAAGTCGCCAAAGGTTTATTAGATCAACCTTGGAATCACCTGTTTTTTACTGGATCGCCCAAAATCGGAAGCCAGGTTATGGCTACAGCTGCGCGGCACCTGACCTCCGTCACACTGGAATTGGGCGGTAAATCACCCGTGATTGTCCATCCAAAATTTGGCGCCGAAACTGCAGGCAATCGGGTTGCCTGGGCGAAAGGCTTAAATGCAGGTCAAGTCTGCATTGCTCCCGATTATGCCTTGGTCCGAAAAGACCAACGAGAGGCCTTCATCGCCGGTTTTCAAACGGGCGTGCGTCAATTCTATGGAGCGCTTCCTGCAGAAAATCCTGACTTTGCCCATATTGTCCATGAACGGCACTGGGATCGCCTCGAAGCCTGGGTTGAGGAAGCCCGCGCGGGCGGCGCAGAAATTTGGCAAATTGACCGCCCCGATCGCAGCTCGAAGTATTACCCCTTGACCTTGGTTTGGGATGCTCCGAAAGATATTGAGTTGAGTTGCTCTGAAATTTTTGGTCCCATTTTGCCGGTGTATACCTATATCGAAACCGCAGATGCCATTGCGCATGTGGAATCCGGAAGTCGCCCCTTAGTTCTATACCAATTGAGTCATGATCGCGCATGGTCCGATGGGATTACCGCAGCGACCCGCGCAGGAGCAACGGTCATTAATGATTTCTTTCTGCATTACATGCATCCCTCCTTGCCCTTTGGTGGAGTGAACACTTCGGGCATCGGAAAGTCTCATGGATTGTGGGGCTTCCGTGAGTTCACCAATGCCCGCAGTATTTACCGTCGTGGCCGCTGGTCCCCCACCATGCTTTTGGCTCCTCCCTATACCGACTGGAAGCGTAAGCTCATTGCCATGGTGGCACGCTGGCTCTAGGGAGTTTAAGAGTAAAAGGGTCCAAGGTTTTAGGGTTTTAGGCCGAGCGCTCAAGCCATAAGAAAAGGGCTTAAGAATCGAAAGGATAACTCCCTCCGACGCTTAAGCCCTTGTACCGAAAACGCTTGAGTTTGCTTAGATCTCGCGCTGGACTTCGACTTCCTTGAATCCTTCGATCACATCACCAACTTTGATGTCATTGAAGTTCTTAATGTTCAGACCACAATCCATGCCCTTCTTGACCTCTTTGACGTCATCCTTGAAGCGCTTAAGGGATCCCAATTCGCCCGTATACACCACAACCCCTTCGCGAATAATGCGGACGCGGGTGTTGCGAGTAATGGTTCCATCGGTCACCATACAGCCGGCAATGGTGCCCACTTTGGAAATCTTGAAGGTCTCGCGAATCTCCAAAGTACAGGTGATTTCTTCCTTGAGGTCTGGCGAAAGCATGCCCGACATGGCGTCCTTGATGTCATTGATGGCATCATAGATGATACTGTAAAGACGGATTTCGATGTCTTCTTTTTCAGCCAATTTGCGGGCAGAGGCCGCTGGGCGAACCTGGAATCCCACGATGACCGCCTTAGAAGCGGAGGCTAAGAGCACATCGCTATCCGTGATTCCACCGACCGCTTTGTGAATGATATTGACTTGAATTTCTTCTGTGCTCAAACGCTGAAGTGAATCCGCCAAGGCTTCGATTGAACCATCGACGTCTCCCTTGAGGACGATATTGAGTTCTTGGAAATCTCCAACCGCCAAACGACGACCAATTTCTTCCAAGGTCAAATTCTTCTGTGAACGCACACTTTGCTCACGGGCCAATTGCTGGCGACGGGTAGCAATGTTTTTGGCTTCGCGCTCGTCTTCCATCACAATGTAGTTGTCGCCCGCTTGTGGGGCGCCATCTAGACCAAGGATCGAAACGGGCATGGATGGGCCAACTTCTTTGAGCTTGTTTCCGCGCTCGTCCATCATCGCACGAACCTTACCGCTGTGCGGGCCCACTAGGATGTAATCGCCAATGCGCAAGGTGCCCGATTGATTCAACAGGGTCGTCACATAGCCACGGCCTTTGTCCAATGTAGCTTCGATCACGGTGCCTTTAGCTAGGCGATTGGGGTCCGCTTTGAGGTCGAGCATTTCGGCTTCGAGCAATACTTTTTCGAGCAGCTTATCGACATTGAGACCTGACTTGGCTGAGATTTCCTGGGATTGGATTTTACCACCCCAATCTTCTACCAAAAGGTTCATTTGGCTCAATTGCTCTTTGATTCGCTCAGGATTCGCATCAGGGCGGTCAATCTTGTTGATGGCAATGACCATGGGAACACCTGCTGCTTGCGCATGCGAGATGGCTTCCTTGGTCTGTGGCATCACCGAATCATCTGCGGAGATCACAATGATAACGATATCCGTGACTTGGGCACCGCGTGCACGCATGGCGGTAAAGGCTTCGTGTCCTGGGGTATCCAAGAAAGCGATGCGCTGTCCACTTGCTAGCTCCACAGAATAGGCTCCTATGTGCTGCGTGATTCCCCCGGCTTCCCCTGCGATCACGTTGTCCTTACGGATAAAGTCCAAAAGGGACGTCTTACCGTGGTCAACGTGTCCCATGACGGTGACAATTGGGGAACGTGATACGAGGTTTTCCTCGAGGTCTTCTTCATTGAAGACTTCTTGCATCTCCTCGTCCACAAATTCTACTTCATAGCCAAATTCATCGGCTACGATGGTCAAAGTTTCTTTGTCCAAGCGCTGGTTCATAGACGCCATGATGCCCAAGGACATACAGGTAGAAATCACCTCTGTTGGCGATACCCCCATCATGTTGGCTACTTCTAGCAGCGTGACGAATTCGGTCAGCTTGAGCGTCTTTTCACCCTCAATGCGCTCCAATTCTTCCATTTCGCGGCGCTCACTGCGCTCTGCGCGTTTGTCACGGCGCATCTTGGAACCTTTGGACTTGCGTCCTCCGCCTAACTTCTCAAGGGTTTCCTTGATCTTGCGTTCGATATCTTCTTTGGAGACTTCTTTGGGGGCACCCGCTGGGGCACCGCGTCGAGATCCCAATCCAGGACGGTTGTTGTCACGGCGCGGACCACCTACGGTAGCTGCGCCCGTCGTCGTGCGCCCACCGCCTGCGGCTGGTTTTTGAAGCCCTTCCGTCTTGATACGCTTGCGCTTTCCTGCCTCACCTGCGGGCTTTGGCTTCTTTGCAAACTGTGCCAAGTCAATGGTTTGTCCCGTCAACTTGGGGCCATCGAGTTTTTGGTATTGAGTCGTGTGAGTCCCGTCTTCCTTGGCTGGGGCGGGAGCTTCTTCTTTTGTTGGTGCAGGGCTCGCGGCCGGGGCTTCTGCCACTGGGGCTTTAACCTCTTCCTTCGCAGGCGTTGGCTCAGCTGGAGCAATGACTTCAGGCTTTGCTGCCTCAGGCGCTTTGGCCGCGGGCTTTGGCGCTTCCTTCACTGCCTCTACCTTGGCTGGTGCAGGTTCCGCTTTTGCTGGAGCGGCCTTGGGCTTAGGAGTCAAGTCGATCTTCCCAGAAATCTTGGGACCATCCAACTTGGCCGTTCCCCGAATCACTTCGGGCTTCGCTTTTTCTGCCTCTACGCGTTCTGCTTGGATCGCTTCTTTCTCCTCCCGCTTCTGCTGGATGAGCGTTTCTGCTTTGTCCTTGCTGGTTTTATCCGAAGCAAAACTCTCCAGCAAGAGATCGTACTGCGCCTGGTCAACCTTGGCGTTTCGATTCTTTTCGACTTCGTGGCCCTTGGACTTGAGGTAGTCCACAGCCGTGTCGAGGCCGATGTTCAACTCACTGAGAACCTTACTAATTCGGTAACTACTCATAGATGGCAAATTTCGCTGCTACGGATTAAAATTATTGATCTTCGAATTCTTTCTTCAACACGGAACGCACTTCTTCGATGGTTTCGACCTCCAAATCGGAGCGACGAGCCACATCTTCGATTTCTGCATTCAAGACGCTCTTGGCGGTATCGTAGCCGCTCTTGCGAAGCTGCTCGATCACCCATCCTTCGATTTCGTCCGTGAATTCCAAAAGTTCAACGTCTTCTTCGTGGACCACATCTTCGCGGTACACATCAATTTCATATTCAGTCAAGCGGCTCGCTAGGCGGATATTGTTTCCACCGCGGCCAATCGCCAAACTCACTTGATCGGCGGGGAGGTAAACATCTACATGGCGACGCTCCTCGTTCATGACCATATTGCTAATTTTTGCAGGCGACAAAGCGCGCTGAATAAAGAGCTGTTGGTTGGTCGTGTAGTTGATTACGTCAATGTTTTCACTGCGCAATTCGCGAACGATACCGTGGATACGTGAACCTTTCATGCCGACACATGCACCTACGGGGTCAATGCGGTCATCATAGCTTTCTACGGCTACTTTGGCTTTTTCTCCCGGGATACGAACTACGCCTTTCACCGTGATAATACCGTCAAATACTTCGGGAATTTCACTTTCAAAAAGCTTTGCCAAGAACATATCCGCGGTGCGGCTCAATAAGATGAAAGGTTTAGTCCCGCGAATTTCAACGCTCTTAACCACGGCACGCACGGTGTCGCCTTTGCGGAAAAAGTCCTTTTCAGGAATCATCTCATCACGACGGAGAATCAACTCATTTTGTTGGTCATCATAAATGATCAATTCGCGGTTGCGAACGTGGTGCACTTCCCCAGAGATGATTTCCCCTTCCATGCCCTTGTAGCGCTTGAACAATTCACCGCTATCATGCTCTTGTACTTTTTGAACCAATGTTTGGCGGAAGGCCAAAATAAACCGGCGACCCAAGTCGAGCATTTTAATTTCTTCCGAAACCTCTTCCCCAACTTCAAAGTCAGGTTCAATTTTTAGGGCCGCGGACAAGGCAATTTGCTCATTGTCATCTTCAACCGCTCCATCTTCAACGATGGTACGGTTGCGCCAAATTTCCAAGTCTCCTTTATCAGGGTTGACAATCACGTCAAAGTTCTCGTCCGTTCCATACTTCTTGCGAAGCTGAACGCGGAAGGCCTCCTCGATGAAGGACATCAGGGTGACGCGGTCGATGTTCTTTTCGTCTTTGAACTCGCCGAATGATTCGATGATGGCTATGTTTTCCATGCTTTGGGAAAAAAATCAGAATTTGAAATCCAATACAATTTTGGAGAGGTCCGAGATCGCAATCGTCTCCCGTACATCCACGGTTACTTTTCCTTTGCCCGAAGGCTTAGGCACTCGCTCCGTCCAGTAAAGTGTGATTTGCTCCCCATCATAAGACTCTAATGTCCCCTTCAGGGTGGCGCCTCCATTCACTAGATTCACCTTGACTTCCCGACCTACGTGCTTCTTATATTGAGCAGGAACGCGAAAAGGAGTAAACATTCCCGGGGAGGAAACTTCGATTGAATAATTCTCCGAATCGTCCCCTAGGGCTCCTTCAATTGCTCGACTCAACTTTTTCAGCTGATCAATGGTAATGTGGCCTTCCAACATATCTGCAAAGACCCGAATTTGGTTCTCCGCGTTCATGTTAAACTCCACCAAGAATGCCTCGCATGCTGCGAGCTCTTGATGAACCAGTGTTTCCATTTCCCCGTGCGTCATGGTCGTCAAAAAGTTATGAGAACAAAAGAGGGGACTTGCGGTCCCCTCTGTGTCGTGCTCACGAAGTTGGTGCAAAAGTACAAAATCTTCGGCATTCAATCGTTATGTCCCTTTACCACTGATACGTAAAGGTCAAGCGGACCTGACGGCCAGGCTCCAAAACCCCCACCTGCTGGGCAATACTCAGTGGATGTGCATAGGCTGTATTGAGCAAATTGTCGATGCCAAGTTCAACTCTTGCCGCTGGGGAAAAAGTGGCTGCTACCTGGGCATGCACCAAGAGGTAGCCCGGCAACTGGTTCGTATTCCAAAAAAGAGCCTCACTCGGCGCCAAGGAAGTCTTCCCTTCGAAGTACTCTGTGACCACCTGGGCCATCAAAGGGATGGCCATTTCCGCATTTTGATATCGAATGACTGCGCTCCATTTATTTGGCGCAACCCCCGGCAAGGCCTCCCGATTAGGCCGCTGACCTTTAACCAGCGCATACATTCCTTGGGCGTGCCAGGATCCATGGTGGGCGTGAAGCGTTAGTTCCGTCCCATAAAGTCGCGCTGGTGCCGCAGAATAGACAAATACCCACGCGCCATCGAGAAGCATCGGATTCAGGGCAATGAAGTCCTCATAGCGTTGATAGAAGCCTCCGACCTGAAGGTCTACATAGCGCCCTTGGACATGCCATTGCGCATCCACATTCAAGAGTTTTTCTGGCCCGAGGGTGGAGTCGCCAATTTCAAAGCGACCCGCTCCGATATGTTCTCCGTAGGCGAATCGCTCCTCTAGCTGGGGAGCTCGACTTCCACGGCTGAGTCGAAGCTGTCCATGACTATTTTTTGTGGGATTATACGCCAGTCGGGCCATGCCACTCCAAACCGGAAAGGTGGACCACTCCCCACGAAGTCCTCCCGACACTTCCCATGCTTTCAACCGGAAGGATCGGTGGTAAAATCCGGCCAAAAAGCCTTGCTCTGCATTGGGATAGATCTGATCCTCCGCAGCAGCCACATTGGATAATTGTCGAGCTAGGGCTTGAAGTCCAAACGTCTCTGTGCTCCGCCCGGAGGCCGAGGAACGCGTCAAGGTCGTCGTGCTACTCACGCTTTGAAGGGCAAAGCCTAAGTGCACTTCATTGCCTTCTCCTTCTATGCGCAGAATTCGATTATACCCTTGATGGCTGCGTATTTGGCCAAACTTACCACTCCAACGGCTCTCAAGTGCAGCATACAAGCCTTGCACGGACTGGTCATGCCCCTCGTGTTCATCGAGGCTATCTGCGGTATGGCGAGGGCCCTCTGGAACGCCTAAATCACGATAGGTCGCAGTGATAGAAAGCCTGTGTTGCCCAGACTCTGCTGCTACGTCCCCCCAAGACCAGAGGGATCGAAATGCCGTGGTCTGTCCCGATGATCCATGAACCGTATCTCCTTTGGCATCTCGGTATTCCGCTTGGGAAGCATGGGAAATTCCCAGGAAATAGGGCTTTAGGCCCTCCGCTGGACCATGGAGGCTGTATTGCCCACCGGTTAAAGCTGTGCCGCCATACCCTTGTGCCTGCTGCTGCAATGTGGCTTTGGGTCGAACATCGGTGAAATAAAGTACGCCACTCAGCGCATCAGAGCCGAGGGCTAGTGTATTAGGCCCAAGAAGTATTTCGGCATGATCCACCCCAAGAAGCGGGAAGTCTAGGCCATGATCGGAAGCCCCTTGAAGGTTGTCATAACGCCACCCTTGAAACGCACTGAGTACGCGGTGCCCCCCCAGCCCTCGGAGCAAGGGTTTGAGCGATTGTCCTCCGGCCGTTGCCCATTGAAGGCTCGGGTTTTGATCGGATAATCGGCGCATTTGAAGCGGGTCGCCTTGCGCAAATGGTCGTATCGCTGCAAACGTAGCGGCTTCGTTGGTTTGAATAATATCCCCGGATGCACAGACATGCGCCTCGGATAATTCAAGGTATAATTCGGGCTCAGGCAGGGTGTCTGCTAGGACCCAAGGCGTCGCAATGAGCGCGCCTACTAAAGGAAAAATCATATAATATTTTTTGGAAATTAAACCGTCGTGAAGGCAGCCTTCAAAGGCGGACCGCGCACTGATATCCTTCCAAAAAAGGGATTGATATTGGATGCCAAATATGTTGTGGCAATCCGAGTTTTATTCTCAAAAACTGATTGGATTTCGGGCTGAGAAAAATCCCATTCACAGCCCAGAAAAACACATGCACTGATGTCACAGTGCCCTTCTAAAGCATGGAAGTGCACCCCTTCTTCTTGGCAGGCCAGCGCATGATTGTGGCGACTATGCTCCCATGACTCTACCGCCCCATGGATGGATGGCCAGAGAAAAAGCAGCAGAAAAAATCGCGAAAACCATGCGGGCATTCGACAAATTTAATGCCTTTGGTTCAGCCAATAAGTTCTTTTAATCCGATTTCTCCGCGTTCATCATAGAGAAAACAAATAAGTCCGCGATGGGTTCTTTCTTTGTACTTACCAAATGAAACGATCCTTTCTTTTCCTGTTTGTCCTCCTTGGACTGTGGTTCAGCTCGGCGGAGTTGCACGCATGCAACATCCCCGGCAACGTGAGCATGTCCAATCGTTCGGGCACGAGTATCACAATAAATTTTTCCTCATCTGCTCCATTTCACCAAGTAGAATATGGTACGATGGGCTTTGCTATTGGCAATGGTAACCGCTCCTCATGGGCGAGTTCTACCACCTTTCAAGCGACAAGTTTGGAACCTTCGACGGGCTATGATTTTTATGTTCGAGATAGTTGCAGCGATGGAACGGTGAGCAATTGGACTTCGTATTATGCCACAAGTACGCTTTGTGGAGTGGCATTACTCCCTTGGTTTGAGAATTTTGATCAAGACCAAATGGAGCCGCAGCCAGCATGGCCAACGGTGGGACCTGGATCCATGCCAAACTGCTGGCCACGCAATCCGACCACAGGCTACGGCTGGGTCATTAGCCCTGTTCCTTTTCCAAACAACTTTACCGGGCCAAGTGGGGACCACTCTGGGCGGAGTAAATACGCCTTGTGTGATGTCATTGGGTTTACCGGCAACAATACAAGTGCAACGTTGCGCACGCCACAAGTGTCGCTCGGCACGGCGAGCAGCCCAGAATTGAGTTTTTGGTATCACCTATTTGGAAATGGGATTGGCTCCTTGGAGGTGCAAGTCAAATCGGTTGGAACGACGGCTTGGACTACAGTTAAAACGATTACCGGCCAACAGCAAAGCGCTAGCACAGCCGCTTGGATTAACGAGATTATTTCGCTGAATGCCTTTGCTGGAGATACCATCATGGTGCGGTTTAAAGGGGATCGAAATAGCGGATTCACGCAGTTTGCCGACATCGCTATTGATGATATTCATATTCGTCAAGGCACAGGCTGTGCGGCTCCCGCCAACTTCATTTTGACTGGAACAACCTCTTCGACCGCCTCATTCTCCTGGTTGGCTGGAGGTGGCTCTTGGAGTCAAATTTCCTATGGCACAGGGAGTCCGGGCCCAGGAACCGGGACAGTGGTCACGGCTTCAGGAAACCCTGCAAGCATCTCAGGCTTGAGCCCAAATACGACCTATCAAGCCTATGTGCGCGACTCCTGTTCCCTAGGCTCAAGCTCCACCTGGATTGGCCCTATCACCTTTACCACGGACTGTGTGCCGGTGACTACACCATACACTGAAAACTTTGATGGTACGGCATGGGGCATAGGTACTTTCGGTCAATCGGGGACTATTCAGGGCTGTTGGAATCGCAACACTACAACGGATTATTTCTGGACCCCAGGCCCTCCTCAGTTCCCAGGTTGGAATACTGGTCCAAGTGGGGACCATACTCCCGCCGCGGGAGGCAAATACGTCTACACGGAAACATCCGGATTTTTGAATGGCACGACCACCTTGCTCACAAGTCCTGCGATTGATCTTTCCCCTTTAGATACGCCTGAAGCCTCCTTCTGGTATCACATGTATGGCGCAGACATTTCTGGATTGACCCTCGAAGTGTCTACGGGATCTTCCTGGACCACGCTATGGTCCGTTACAGGGCAACAGCAAACATCTTCTGCCGCCCCTTGGCTTGAAGCCATCATCGACTTATCCGCCTACGTGGATGATACGATTAAGCTCCGTTGGACGGGGACTAAAACCACTTCGTTCACGGCCTCTTCGGACATCGCTTTAGATGACCTCCATGTCTATGAACGTCCAAGCTGTCCAAAGCCATCCAACTTTGCTACGACGGGAAAGACGGCCAACAGTGTGACGCTTTCTTGGACCGCTACCGGGGGTTCAGCCCCATGGCAAATTGTCTATGGAGCCCCTGGCTTTAGTCCTTCTTCAGGAACAGTTGTCACTGCCACAAGCAACCCCTTTACGGTCACAGGATTGAGTGGCTCTACGCCCTACCAATTCTATCTCCGAGATACCTGTGGAGTTAGTGGGGCTAGTCAGTGGGTTGGGCCGCTTTCGGCTATCACCTTGTGCACACAAGCCACGGCGCCCTGGTCAGACAATTTCAGCGGAGCCGGATGGGTTCAGAGCAGTGGAACATGGAATGATCCTGGAGACATTGCTTTGTGCTGGAACCGTTCAGACACAACCGGATATTATTGGACTCCACGTACCGGGGCGACTCCCTGGCCCAACACCGGCCCGAATAGCGGAGCGGGGGGGTCTGGAGCCTATCTCCATACCAATTTGAATGCCACCAGTCCGCTGAGCACCAAAATCACCACCCCGTGGATTGATTTGACCCCCGTGGACACCCCAGCGCTCTATTTCTGGAGTCACCTGTATGGAAGCAACATCACGAATCTAAAGGTTGAAATCAACGACGGCAGCGGTTGGATCAACCTGACGACCTTGCTCCCTGGCAACCAAACGGCGAAGTCTTCGGTCTGGGATGAGAACATTGTCAACCTCTATGCCTACCGAGATGATACCGTGCGCTTCCGATTTACGGCGAATCGAAGTTCAGGATGGTGGGCTATGATTGGTCTGGATAACATTGAGGTCGATGCAGCGCCCCCACCCACTTGTGTGAAGCCGAGTACCTTGAGCGTTGCCAGCATTTCTCCGACGGGCGCGACCATCAGCTTTTCGACATTAAGCGGCTATTCACAATTAGCGGTAGGCCTCAGCGGATTCAGTCCAGGGTTCAGCACCTTGACTAATCCCAACGCCTCATCCCCCTATGCCATCACGGGATTGCTTTCGAACACCAGCTATGATATTTATGTCCGCGATAGCTGTGGTCCTGGCTTAGTCAGCGCATGGAAGGGCCCGCTCACGTTTAGTACGCTACCTTGTCCTGCGGTCAGTGCTTCTTTCAACTTCAGTGGGATGTTGCTGACGCGCATCTTTACGGCCCAAGGTGCCACGGGAGGCAACAGCTATTCTTGGGACTTTGGCGACGGCTCAACGGGTAGCGGAAGTACGAAAACGCATTCATACAGCACCCCAGGCACCTTTACGGTCACTTTAATTGTAAGCAATTCTTGTGGTTCTTCCGATACGATTATGATTCCCATCACGGTATGTGGCATCTTGAGCGCAAACTACAGTTCTATGGTAGCTGGGCAATCTGTTGCCTTCACCGCTGGAGGAGCAGGGGCCACGGGTTATTATTGGGAATTTGGCGATGGAGCCACGGGTACGGGGCCCAATCCTGTGCACAGCTATGCCGCTTCTGGCCTGTATACCGCCACCCTGCGTGCCTATAATTTGTGCGGTGACACGGCGAGTTACAGTTCTGTCATTGTCATATGTAATCTGCCCACTGCAGAGTGGACCGCCAATATTGTGTGGTCTAATGGTTCCGGCATGAAAGTGCAATTCGACGCGGGCTTCTCTATTGGTGGTAGCACGTATACCTGGTTTTTTGGCGATGGAACGCAGGGCACGGGGCAAATGCCTTCACACATCTATGCCGTGGCGGGTCTTTTCTACCAAGTAACCTTGGTGGTGGCCAATGACTGTGGAGGCTCGGATACCCTCAGCAAATCCTTGACGGCTGTGGGCTTGGACGATGTGGGCATTCCGCTCTATGGCCTTTGGCCCAATCCGGTAGCCCCAGGTGGGCGTTTGATGATTCAGGGCTTGCCAGTCGATGCCTCTTTCCAAATTACCGATGCCCTGGGCCGAATCATGGACCATTCCGCTGCGGAACCTATCGGGGATCAGGCCGTGATGCTTTCCATCCCAGCGAATTGGCCTGGAGGCCTGTACTTCCTCCGCACGGAAGAGACGACCCTGCGATTTGCGGTAACCCCATGATGCGGAACTCGTTGCTGATGCTGGCCCTTTGGGCTGGGTTTTCAGTCTGGGCGCAGCATACGCCGTTTGGCAGTGCGACCGTGGTCTGGGACAGTAGCCGAGCCACGCAAATCAATCCCTACACCGTCGGACAGGATGCCTTGTATCTGGGGGCTTCGGGCGGTACGGGGGACGAAGGGGTGCTGCTTTCGTATTCAGCCAAACACAAGACGACCTATCACGAATCTGTCGGCAACTGGCGACTAACCTTCCTGAACGCCCTGACCAGCTATAGTCCGGAATGGACCCTGGAATTCAATGGACGCGCACGCATCGACGCCATGAGCACCGTGCCCGGCGGCGAAGCACTGATCCAGGTCGGCTACTTCGACAGCCTCGTCTACAAAGGGACCACCTACTACCAAAACAACCAGTACCGTCAGGCCTTTTTGAAGGTGCGACCTGGAGATACCGCTGCCCCCGATTTGCTTTGGGAGCAGCCCGATACCACGTCCCTGGCCATTTTGGCCCACAACGGCAACATCTTGATGGTAGGGAATTCGGGCTTTGGCGGGGATGTGCGCCTGCACGAAGTGAGCCCCACTGGGACGATTCTACGTTCGAAAACATTGACCGGCTTTGGCTATATCTCCGAACTGATGGAACTGCCCGACGGCAGCCTTTTCCTTGGCGGCGGTTGCCCGAATTTTCAAGTGAGCCTCGACTCCATCAACGTGAATCCAGGGGCAACGTACAACACGTACTTGGCCTGTTTGGCGCCCGATTGGACGGGGCGGTGGATGCGCTACTGGGAGGACGTGTCTTGCCACAAGGTGCATTTGGCATATTCGGACCATCCCTCCCTGGACGGCACCTACGTCTTTATGGCCGGCCCAAATTACCTCCCCTTCACCATCGACAGCCTGAGCCATGCCGGTGCCAATACGAGTAGCGAGGATTTCTTTTTAGTGGCCTTTGACAAGGCCGGAACGGCCCACTGGATCGAAGAGATTCCCGGCAATCAGGGCTTCTCGCGCTTTGGCTTGCCCAATCGGCACGCCTTAGTCGTAGAGGGCGATAACGTGTATTTGCTCGGACGTCATTATGGCACGGATATGTATTGGGGTACCGATACGGTAGGCTCCGGCTGGGCCGTGGGAGGACCCGCCACCCTACACCGCGCCGCGACCATGCTGCACTTCCACTTGCCGCCAAACGGTCAAGGAGGCCCTACTCCCATCCCAGATCCTGTTTTCACTCAAGCCATGGAACTACGCGCATGGGGCATCTATGGGGATGCCTATCCCTCTGCCTTGGTAGCGGGAAGTGCCCTGAACTACAACCGCCCCATGATCTATGTCTACCATCCCGACAGTTTGGGCGTTTCGGGTGGCCTGTTCCCTGGCGAAAACCTGCTGACGACCAAAGCCTATTCCGATGCCTTGATCGGCTTTGACATTACGGCCAACATCATTGTCTGTGGCGTCCCCATGCCATGGCGCCTATTCCCCAACCCTTCCTCTGACGGAGCCTGGATTAACTCCTTTGACGGCGAGCGCCAGGTTCGAATCCTAGATGCCTACGGGCGTTTGGTCTGGGAAGCCACCGGTTGGGCGCCCATGGCCCTGCCTTCAGAAATCCTGCCCAGTGGCCTGTATTACGTCACCATGGATGACCCCTTCCATCCGACGCAGCCCTGGGTGGTCCAGCACTAGAAACAACCTATTCTTCACCTTCACATTCCCCTGGCTTAACCTAGGATATGGACTTTTGACTAACCGCAAGCCGAGGGACTTGTCCAGTCTGTGTTCAGATGTGTTAAAGTGTTAGATCTCCCTTAACCCGTGCAAATTGTGCGGGTTTTTTTTGCCGACGCCCTACCTTTAAGCCAATGCGTATACCCCCTGTTTTGCTCGGTGTCTTGACCATTTTGCTTGGCGCCTGCCGAGAAAAATCCAATTGCTGTGAGCCCGCCCCCTGCCCCACCTGTTGGCAGCAGTACGGAAGTCCTTTTTCGGATGTTCCCCAAACCGAGCATATCCTGCTGTATGAGATGAATGTTTGGAACCAAACGTCCACAGGAACGCTTAAAGCAGCGGAAGCCCATTTGGATAGCTTGGTCGCTCTACATATCAACACGGTGTGGCTCATGCCCATCTTCCCGCAAGGGGAGGTGAATAGCGTGGGCTCTCCCTATTGTGTCAAAGACTACCTAGGTGTGCATCCGCGGTATGGAGACCTTGAGGCAATACGCGACTTTGTCGAACTAGCCCATGCCAAAGGCATCGCAGTTATTTTGGATTGGATAGCTAACCATACCGCCTGGGATCACCCCTGGGTGGCCGAACATCCGGATTGGTATAGTCAAGACGGCGACGGCCAAATCATCATCCCCCCAGGAACCAATTGGCAAGATGTGGCCGATTTGAATTTTGACGCAGACTCCATGCGTTTAGCCATGATCTCCGCCTTAAAGTATTGGGTGCTGGAAGCCAATATTGACGGCTTCCGTTTTGATGCAGCCGACATGGTACCTCAAGATTTTTGGTCCCAAGCCATCGATTCCCTTGAGGCTATTCCCGGACGGGAATTGATTTTACTCGCCGAAGGCGCGCGAGCCGATCACTATCAGGCGGGGTTTGACCTGACGTATGGCTGGTCTTTTTATGGCAAGCTGCGGGATATTTTAGTGAACAACGCTACCGCGAGCCAACTCGTTTCTGCGCATAATCAAGAATATACCGACTGGCCTGCCTGCACGCAGCGGGTTCGATTTGCCACAAATCACGATGAATCTGCGTGGGATGCGACACCATTTACCCTGTTTGGGGGGCAGGATGCTGCAACGGCTGCCCATGTGTGCGCCACCTTTATGGGCGGGATTCCTATGGTCTACACGGGACAGGAAGTCGGCGAAACGGGGACATCTTCTTTCTTTCAAAAAGACCCCGTCGCATGGGGCTTGCATCCGGGCATGAAGCAGACCTTCCAAGACCTCTTTGGGATCTATGCGGCTTCCGAAGCAGCTCAAACCGGTAGCTTAAAATCCTATGGCCATTCGGATGTGGTATGTTTTAAACGGACCGCCGGGGCCGAGGAACTGTTGGTTTTTGTCAACATGCGGAACCAATCCGTGACCATGAATTTGGCCACAGAATTAAAGAATACGACATGGAGCGATGCTTTAACGGCTTCCTCTACCGCTTTGGGCACTTCCCTGACCTTGGGCCCGCACGAATACCTGATTTTACAATGAAGCTCAAGACGAAGTGGTTGATCTACGCCGTGAGTGGCTTGCTATTGGTCGGTGCTGGCCTTTCTGTGATTGGGGAGGCCGTGCTGCACAAAGGAGCAGGAGCGCCCTTCTTTTGGCTTGGTACCGCTGGCTTGGTACTCTTCAATGCGGGACTTTCGCTCTTTGGGCAGGCCGTCGTGTACCGCACAAAAATGTGATCCTCCAGGTTCAGGTTCAAACGGCCATTGGTCCAAGGCATAGCTCCATGGCATTAAATGAAAAAAGCCGCGCAAAATGCGCGGCTTTCAATCGATGTTGCCCCACTAGGACTCGAACCTAGACGTACGGTACCAAAAACCGCTGTCCTGCCAATTAGACGATGGGGCATCGTGATTGGGAGCGCAAAGTTAATCCGAACTATGCTTTCCCACAATACTCAAAGAGGTATGTTTCCGTGCTTGCGTTTTGGGTTATGAGCCACTTTGTTTTCTAGCATGCCAAATGCGCGGATAAGCTTCAGGCGGGTTTGACTTGGCTCGATCACCTCATCCACGTAGCCACGAGCGGCTGCCCGATAGGGATGGGCAAAGGCCTCCGCGTATTCTGACTCTTTTTCTGCCCAAGTTGCCGCGGGATCTTGCGCGGTAGAAATATCTTTTTTGAAAATGATCTCTGCCGCTCCTTTCGCTCCCATCACCGCAATTTCTGCTGAAGGCCAAGCGTAATTCATGTCGGCTCCAATATGTTTTGAATTCATCACATCGTAGGCGCCCCCGTAGGCCTTGCGGGTAATCACGGTAATGCGTGGGACCGTAGCCTCTGCAAACGCGTACAAAAGCTTTGCCCCATTGGTGATGATGCCATTCCACTCTTGGTCTGTTCCTGGCAAAAAGCCTGGCACATCCTCGAGTACGAGCAAAGGAATTTGGAACGCGTCACAAAAACGAACGAAACGCCCTCCTTTGGTACTCGCATGGATATCTAAGACCCCAGCTAAGTAGGCTGGCTGATTGGCGATAATCCCCATCGAGCGTCCCGCCAACCGAGCGAATCCGACCACCATGTTTTCGGCAAATTCTTTGTGAACCTCCAAAAAGGACTCCGGATCAACCAATTCTTCAATGACTTCTCGCATGTCATAAGGCTGCTGCGCACTTTCGGGGATTACCTGGTTCAACCTTGGACGTAGCTCCTCTCCTCCGGGATAGGGCAGGTGCGGCACGCCGTCTTCACAATTTTGAGGTAGGTAGGACAACAACTGCTTGAAGCCCTCGATGGCTGCTCGCTCGTTGACATAGGTTAAATGCGTCACCCCACTCTTACTGGCATGCGCTGAGGCTCCACCCAGCTCTTCCGAAGTCACCTCCTCATGAGTGACCGTTTTGACCACATTCGGACCCGTAACAAACATGTAGCTCGAGCCTTGAACCATTCCAATAAAATCAGTCAAGGCTGGAGAGTATACCGCTCCTCCTGCACAGGGGCCCATAATCAGACTGAGTTGCGGGATCACGCCGGACGCACGGGTATTGCGGTAGAATATATCCGCATAGCCCCCTAAGGATACAACGCCCTCTTGAATGCGCGCACCCCCCGAATCATTCAATCCGATGACTGGACAGCCATTCTGGAGCGCCAAATCGAGGATGCGGCAGATTTTCTCCGCATGCGCCTCAGCGAGGGAACCTCCTAAAACAGTAAAGTCTTGTGCAAAGGCATACACTGTGCGGCCATGAATTTGGCCATAGCCAGTGACCACGCCGTCCCCTAGATACGTTTGTTTGTCTAGCCCAAATAAGGTGCTGCGATGCGTGACCATTTGGCCCAGCTCTTCAAAACTACCTGCATCAAAAAGGAGTTCCATCCGCTCGCGGGCGGTCAACTTGCCTTTGGCGTGTTGTGCTTCAATGCGCGCGGCGCCACCCCCTTGCAACGCCTCCACTCGGAGCTGCTGCAAGCGTTCCAATGCTTTTTTCTGAGCCATGAAACGAATATACCCCGGGAAGGGCTTTGGGTGGTTTTAATCGTTCAGCTTCAAGACGGCCAAAAAGGCATCTTGAGGGATCTCCACATTGCCCAATTGGCGCATGCGTTTTTTACCTGCTTTTTGCTTTTCTAGCAGCTTGCGTTTCCGAGAGATGTCACCGCCATAACACTTGGCCGTTACGTCTTTTCGGAGCGCTGAAAGGGTCTCACGGGCGATAATCTTTGCTCCAATGGCGGCCTGAATGGCAATGACAAATTGCTGTCGTGGGATGAGTTCACGCAACTTTTCACACAGACGTCGACCTATATCCTGAGCGCGATCCTTGTGAATTAACGCGGACAGTGCATCGATTGGATCGCCGTTGAGCATGACGTCCACTTTGACCAAATTGGATGCCTGATAGCCAATGGGATGGTAATCGAAGCTGGCATACCCACGCGAAATGGTCTTGAGGCGATCGTAAAAGTCGAATACGATTTCCGCCAAAGGCATGTCAAAACTCAATTCCACCCGGTCGGAGGTCAAATAACTCTGGCCTGTGATGGTTCCGCGCTTGTCGATACAGAGCTTCATCACCCCGCCGACATACTCGGATTTAGTGATGATTTGCGCCTTGATAAAGGGCTCTTCTATGCGGTCTAGGCCCGAGGGATCTGGGTAGTCCGTTGGGTTATTCACCAGGATCATTTTCTGCGTATCCGCCTTTTTGAAGGCGTGATACGATACGTTGGGAACCGTGGTAATCACGGTCATGTTGAATTCTCGCTCCAAGCGCTCTTGGATAATCTCCATGTGCAGCATCCCCAAGAAGCCGCAACGGAAACCGAAGCCTAGAGCTGCGGATGTTTCCGCCTCAAAAACCAACGAGGCATCGTTCAATCGGAGCTTCTCCAGTGCGCCTCGCAGTTCTTCAAATTCTTCCGTATCCACGGGATAAATCCCCGCAAATACCATGGGTTTCACATCCTCAAAGCCAGCGACGGCCGCTTGGGCCGGACGCTCTACGGAGGTAATGGTGTCGCCCACCTTCACTTCTTTGGCTTCTTTGATTCCTGAAATGATGTAGCCAACGTCTCCGGCCGCAAGCATCGTTTTGGGATCTTTATTCAATCGAAGCACGCCAATTTCATCCGCTTCATAGGTCTTTTCCGTGGCCATAAATTTGACCTTCTCTCCCTTTCGGATCGAGCCATTCTTGATGCGGAAGATGGCCTCAATCCCCCGGAAAGGATTAAACACCGAATCAAAAATGACGGCCTGAAGGGGGGCGTCCGCGTCGCCCGTTGGTGCAGGAACACGCGCAACAATGGCTTCAAGTAATTCTGGGACACCCATGCCTGACTTGGCGCTCACACTCAAAATATCCTCCCGCTTGCACCCGATAAGTTCAATAATCTGATCGGCTACCTCTTCAGGATTTGCGCTAGGCAAATCAATTTTATTCATGACAGGAATGATTTCCAAATCATGCTCAATGGCGAGGTACAAATTCGAAATAGTCTGAGCCTGAATTCCCTGTGCAGCATCCACAACGAGCAAAGCCCCTTCACAGGCAGAAATACTACGGCTCACCTCATAACTGAAGTCGACGTGACCCGGGGTGTCAATGAGGTTCAAGCGATAGGTCGAGCCAGATAGCTTGTAATCCATTTGAATCGCATGGCTCTTGATCGTGATTCCGCGTTCACGTTCCAGATCCATGTTGTCCAAAAGTTGTTCTTTTTGCTCGCGCGCAGTCACCGTTTGAGTGGCATCTAACAAGCGATCCGCCAAGGTGCTCTTGCCGTGATCAATGTGTGCAATGATGCAGAAATTCCGAATGTCCTTCATAGCTATAGAACGGCAAAGGTACGCCTGCGGTTCCACCTAAAAATCTTTCCAAAAAGCCTCTGCAGAATTCCGATATTTGAGGCATGTCAACACCCAAACGACCCGCCATGGGACGAGGCCTTTCGGCCCTCCTCCAGACCAACACCGCAACGACAGGCCAAGACGCCGGCGCCAAGGAAGTGGTCAGTGGTGTTTTTGAGGTTGCCATTGGGGACATCGAGGCCAATCCCAAGCAGCCGCGTGTACACTTTGAGCCCGAGCATCTGCAAGAATTGGCCGCCTCCATTGCTGCCTTGGGCATTGTGCAACCCCTTACGGTTCGCCGATTGCGCCCTGGGAAGTACCAAATCATCTCCGGCGAGCGCCGTTTTCGCGCCGCCCAGCTGGCCGGCTTGGACGTCGTTCCCGTATACGTACGCCTAGCCAACGACCAGGAAATGCTGGAAATGGCCTTGGTGGAAAACATTCAACGCCGCGATTTGGACGCCATCGAAGTGGCCCTCTCCTACGCGCGCTTGATGGAGGAATGCGACATGACCCAGCAGCAGGTGTCCGAACGCGTCGGCAAGGAGCGCTCCACCGTCGCCAACTACGTCGGGCTCCTCAAGCTTTCTCCGCTAATTCAAGCGGGTCTGCGCGACCGTGAAATTTCCATGGGCCATGCGCGCGCCTTGGTCGGTATCTCCGACGATTCCGTGCGCGACCACCTCTACAGCCAATGCGTCAAAGGTGCCTGGTCCGTCCGTCAGCTTGAATCCGCCGTACGTGGGCTTTCTTCGCCCAAACCTGCGCCCGCAGCAGTTGCCGCAACTCACCCAGCCGCAGCCGTCTTGGAGCAAAAAACAGGCCTAGCCGCCAAAGTGATCCAGAAAGCCAACGGCAGCGGCACCATCATCTTGAGCTTCAAGAGCGACGCGGAACTCCAAGCTGCCTTGAAGAAGCTCTCCTAATTTTTTGGCAAGCGGCTTATTCCTCGTCCGGTTCTGTCGCGTCGGCGGGCGCTACTTCGTCGACGGTAACTTCCGACACATCGTAGGAAGAAAAGCTCTTATTAGGATGCTCTTTGATAAAGGCCTCTCTCGCCGCATGGTCGTAGCGTCCATACACGGCGGGGAAGACCAGAACCACCACCAAGGTCCATCCTACAAAAACGGGCAGCATGGTGTTCAATACACTTCGTACCGGCGCTGCCGCTCCATTCTTGGCCCGCAGGATGGCCAGAAGAACGCCCGTTAAGGCCACGGCAAAAATGAGGTTCCCAAAGAGCACCGTGATGCGGTTGGGCGTGAGGCCGTAGTCGAGCATTCGGGACCCAATGGCCCAAAGCCCAATGCCGTCCGCCACCAAGGTCAAAGCCACCAAAGCCCCCACCCCAAAGGTGATCGCCGGATGCTTGTCCTCGTCAAAGGCGTAGTGCATCATGACCAAGCCGATCACCAAAATGAGCAAGAGATTGAAGATGAAGAGCTGCTCTCGGTTGCTGCGAAGCTCCTCGATGCCTTGGCCCACGTAGGTGACCAGGAAGATGGCCACGACTAGGAGGAACAAGGGGATGAAAATGCGCGCCAAAGTGGGAAGAATTTTTTCCAGCACTTGCTTGTTGGTCACCCAGAGGTAGTGGCCAAAGAAGGGAAGGCCGCAAAGGCCCCAAATGGCGAGGTTTTCAAAGAAGGATTCGGGGAAGTCCAAAAGGCTAAGCAGGCCGGCCGTCAAGCCCATGAGCGCGCCTCCAGCGAGGCCAACAATAAAGGCGAAGAGGCCCACTTGGACCGAATGCCGCACAAAGTCCACCCGCGCTTCGCCCACGTAAAGTTTGGTGTACAAGAAGCCCAATAGGCCCCAGAGCAGGAGCGGAAGGTGGATTTGGAAGAGCGCTTGGGTTTGGCGCGCCAAGGCAAAGGGGTCTTCCAAATTTTGATAGTCTTGCTGACCCGTTTCTGGGTTGTGCACCCATTCATAGCTGGAATAGTCCCATACGCCCCAGTAGACGTCAGCAACCACGTTCAAGGCGAGCAAGCCTAGAACCAAAGACCAGAAAGCGCGCATGCTGACCCAGGCCTTCTGCACCGTCGTGTGGTAGGCCATCAAAGGCACCAAGAAAACAGGAGCGATGTAGGGAAGGAACCACTCATTGGAGAAGAACCCATTATCTGGAATGCGGAAAAAGAAAAAGGCCGCAAAGGTCATGGCAATGGTAAACCAGAGCGTGCCGTTGCCTAAGGTGGGCGTGGCTGCCGTTTCCGGCTCCAGGCCTAAGCGGTAGGTCCAGGCTAGAGCGAGGGGGTCTTTGGAGCGCGTCAAACCCGCGGCTTGAAAGTCCGATTTAAATTGTTCGGGGTTGCTTTGGTAGGCCTCTTCCAGGCCCTTTGGTCCAAGATGGAGCATGACGAAAAAAGTTTGGTGTGCGGGGGTATAACGACTCTAAGGTAAATTCCGTGTGTCCAGGGACCAAAAAAACGGCCCTCCGTTTCTGGAGGGCCGCTTTGTCTTGAAAAGCGTCGTTGAACGCTTCTTAGAAGTGCAAGGTCATCTCATCCACCAAGTGACGAGCGCCTGCGTACTTGTCCACAATGAACAAGACGTAGCGAATGTCCACGCTGATGGTGCGCTGAAGTTCGTCCTCAAAGAAGATGTCGCCAGACATCGCTTCCCAGTTGCCGTCAAAGGCTACACCGATCAACTCACCTTTGCCGTTGATCAAGGGAGAGCCAGAGTTACCGCCCGTGATGTCGTTATCCGTGATCAAGCCTACCGGCAATTTGCCGTTGGCGTCCGCGTACTGGCCATAGTCCTTAGCGTTGTACAAATCCTTCAAGCGCTGGGGCACCTCAAACTCAGGGTTGGTCGCGTCCTCCTTCTGCATGACGCCGTCGAGCGTCGTGTAGTAGTTATACGTCACGCCATCCTTGGGTTCGTAGGAACCAACTTTACCGAAGGTCATACGCATCGTGCTGTTCGCATCAGGTGACCAATCCTCATTGGGCAACATTTCGCGCACACCGGCGGTCCACAAACGGTAGGCCTTAGATTCCTTTTCCGAAAGTTCTGGATCTTGACCCCCGAAGTAGGCTTCACGGAAATCGTTGGCCACTTTGGTCAGAGGATCGTTCGCCAAGGTGGCGCTATCTGGTGCCGCCACAAAGGCCTTGAAGCGCTCCTCGTTCATGTAGATAGACGTCGCGTAGATGTGATCGGCATAGGCCTTGAAATCGCCGCCAACTTCGCCCACATTTTGGATGAAGCGAGGCTGCTGATCCACCGAAATATTCTTGGCATACATCGCCCAAAGAACCGCCATCATATCACGATCGCTCTCGGCATGGAATTCAGCAAAATGCCCATCCGCTTGTGCTTGGAGTGCAGGGAGCATTTTAGCCATCATATCAGGATCCGCGATGCCACGCTTGAGGGCTCCAGCTGATCGGTAAGCAAACAAGACTGCCGAAGGGCCACGTATCACAGCCTCCATTAAGTACACCTTGTTTTTTACGGTTGGATCCGTGGCTTGATAGTATGACTTCATCAACTCCAAGGTCGCGCCATATTTGGCCTGACGCTTCGGATCCGCTGCTACCCACGCTGAAAACTGCGCTTCGAGGTTCGCTTTTTTGTCATAGACATGGTTATTGACCAATTGCTCCGTTTGGCCGATGTAGTACTTCCAGTAATTCGCTGTTTGAGCGTATGAAGAAGCCAATAAAATATTGAGTGCGGGGTCGGCCTGCATGTAGCTGCGCATCACAGCGAGCTTTGCATCACGAATTTCTACCACGGTAGGATTGTATAGGTCCACCGCTTGCTGAACCCCCCAGCTCGAGAGGTATCGATCCGTGCTGCCAGGATAGCCCCAAACCATAGCAAAATCGCCATCGCTCACCCCCTTCATGCTGATAGGCAGGTGATGCTTGGGCTGGTGAGGCACGTTATCCGCGCTGTATTCAGAACCATTGCCGTCTTTTCCAGCATAGACACGGAACATTGAAAAGTCCCCGGTATGGCGTGGCCACATCCAGTTATCTGTATCCCCGCCGTACTTACCTACGCTGCTCGGAGGGGCTCCCACGAGGCGCACATCACTAAATTTTTGATATACAAACAAGTAAAATTCATTGCCGTGGTAGAAGGTCTCCACGTCGGCATCGTATTCCGTGCCTTCCGTGGCCTTGGCGATTAACTCTTTCGCCTTTTCAGCCACCGCAGCAGCGCGCTCCGCTTCTGACATATCCCCCTTGAGGACCTTATTCATGTCCTTCGTGACGTCTTCAATTCGGACCAAGAAGTTGACAAAAAGGCCCGGATTGGGAAGCTCCTCCGCACGCGTCATAGCCCAAAAGCCATCCGCCAAGTAGTTGTTCTCAAGGGTAGAATGCTTTTGAATGGCGTCATACCCACAGTGATGGTTGGTGAGAATCAAGCCTTCAGAAGAAATAATCTCCCCGGTACAAAATCCACCGAATGAAACAATCGCATCCTTCAAGGAACCATGATTCACATCATACAAATCTTTCGCAGACAGCTTGAGCCCTGCCTTTTTCATGTCCTTGTAGTTGAGCTTCTTCATCAACAAGGGAATCCACATGCCTTCGCCAGCATGCAATGTCGACGGCCATGCCATGGCCATCGCCAAAATGAGTACAAGTATCTTTTTCATAGGAAGGCGAATATACGACTAGGTCGGCTTCTCACACTTTGATTCGCGGCCTAGCGCGCTAGGTTTTACATCAGGCATACGGGTAGGCGCCGACGGAGGATTAACCTCACGCACATCGGAGAAAATAGACGAAGCGTTTAGAACGATTGGGCCTCTTACGGCCAAGTCGCCTTGGGCCTTAGACGGACTATTCCACGCCTAATTTCTGGCTAATCGCATCCCAAAGTTTGAGACGGGCGTCAAGCGCTTCGACACAAGCTTCTTCCGCCTCTAGCCATTTTTGATCATCTTCTTTGCACAAGTGATGCATCATTTGAATCGCCATGGGGCCATGCTCGTCCCCATCTAATTCAATGTGCCGGTCCAAATAGTAGACGAAAGCACTCAACTCGTCTGGATGCTCGGCATACAACTTTTTAATTAGCGCAGTGAACATATCTGGAATCAGATCTTCACGCCCAAAGGTGAAGGCGGCCGCAATTTCATGCAGCTTACCTCGATGAATGATCTCATGGGTGGTTTTGAGGAAGTCCAGACAATCTTCATCCGCCTCGGAAATATTGAAGCGTAGAATCTCCTTGGCTTTGTACCCGCGCTGAAGCGTTTGGACAAAGCGGATGATCGGCCGGGTTTCTGCACCAGCTTGACGCATTGCATCTAGATAAAGCTCATAATGGCTCGCCGGATCACCATTCAAATCCACATCACTTTCTTCCGCCATCACGATTTCGTTAATGAGCTTACGGCTCGCCCGGTCTTCGGTGGGAACCCACGCGGTATCTACGCTCGTGAGATGCTTTTGAAGGGTTTTGAGCAGGGACATAAAGTCCCAAACGGCATAAATATGATGCTCCATAAAAATGCGCACCTCGGACAAAGAGGTCATTTTAGGATAGAGCGAATGATTCAAAATGGCTTCGCGCTGCTCCGCGATACGTCGGTGCAGGCTCATGATTCTAAAATCGGTCTTTTTAACGGGCGTATCCATGAAGAAGAATCGTTATGATCGGTAAATTGGGACGTTGCTGCACGCTTCGCCATACATCAGTTTCTGCGCACTTAAACGCAGGTGCATGGCCGCCTGCACATAGGCAGAATTCGGGACGGGATAGGAGCCACACCCTTTCAGCAGCACTTTCTTGTGAGCAAAGAGGGTCCAATCCAATTGACTCATCCGCTGGGCATAATATTGTTCCAATACGGCCTGCTGCTCCCCAGCACCGAGGTACAAAGCATAGGGGGCTAGTTTTGCGGCGGCCATGGGCCACATCCATTGGGGCACCAAAACATCCTCACTGCATTGAATAGCTACCACGGCATCAGCATAGGCTTCGGAGTCGAATGCATTGAAAAATTCACGGGCCGTCGATTCTCGAAAAATACCCCCCTCGGCGAGCTGGGCAATGTCCAAGCTGCGGACTCCAGCTGGCGGGAAATAATCCTCTAAGTCAAAAACTACGAGGCTTTCATTTTCCGCGACGCGGTTGCGAATTTCGTCTTGCATGCCCCAAATTTAGGCTATCGCATATCGGCGGTAACCATAGAGGTTGCCTTCCGTTTCGATCTTGACAAGCCGAGCTCCTTTAGCCTCAGTCAATGGTTGAGTCAGACTTCGCTTGTGAAGTTTTTCATAGGTCGCAAAGTCAATTTCAGTCCGGTTCTCCAAATGATTGAACGGGCGAACGCCGTCCAACCCATGCATGAAATCAGTCTGTATGGTCCCAGAGAACACTTTGGACTTAGAGCCCGAGCCATAGGAGAGAAATCCAATCCGCCGACCCGCAATGTTCAAGTCCTGATTTCGGGAATCCACCAAGGTGCTCAACAGGGACATGAAGATGGATGCGGTATACATATTGCCAATCTGCTGAGAAGCAATTTCACCTGGGCGAATGTATGTCTCTACATACGCTTTGTAGTGTGGCGTCTTGCTCCAAAGCTTCGAGAGCGCTTTGAATCCACCTGCTTCTTCTTTCGTCTGACCCACCGAGGCTTCAATTTCATGCAATCGCTCCGCTTGATCGACGAGTTGGATGGCAATTTCCGCCCACATTCTTCGCCCTTGATAGGCATAGGGTAGATGAAATACCATCGCATCCCAGTCCCGCAGAATCAGGTGGCCACTTTGCTTTTGGTAGCTATCTAAGGCTTCACTCAAGCGAGCAACGTAACAATCATTTGAGTACGGTCCATCAAAAACTGGATGTTCAAGAAACTGTTCAATATGGTCTTCCGGCGTAGCCCAAAACCCTTCACTTGCCTGAGCGGTCAAGGCGCTTGCATCGGCATCTGACAGAGTCTGCCCTAGTAGTGCTGCGGCTTCTTGAAGGAGTTGCGATTTGGGGAAACTGCGGCGCGGCTTGAAAAAGTCCCCCACATTTTCAATGGCCACGGCAAACTCCGTGTCCAATGTTAACACCCTTGGGGATTCCGTCAGCCACATAGCGACAGCGCCCGCGCCTTGGGTATATTCTCCTCCACTGCCTGGGGCGTATTTCGCCACGTCGGAAGCGATGACTAGGGCTTTTCGGCCCGAGGACGCGCGAATCCAATCCAAGGAATTTTGTAACGCATCTACTCCGCCAACACAGGCAAAAGTCATGTCAACAGCATCACAATGTCGCAAAGCACGGGGGCCAAATTGCGCCTCAAGGCGCTCTTCCAACAGGCCTAAGACATAAGTCGCAGAAGGTTTAGCGGCATCTACAGAGGATTCTGTACCCAAGTATATGCGGCCTATTTCTTCCGCTTGAATCCCCGCTTGCTGAATAAGGTTCCACGCAGCTTCCGCCGCCAAGGTCACTACATCTTCATCGGTGTCGCAAACGGCCATCGATTCTAGGCCAAGGCCAAAACGAAGTTTATCAGTTTCAATGCCTCGCGCTTCGGCCAGCTCCCCGATGGGAAGTGTCAAACGAGGTAAGGCAAAATGCATTGCATCAATGCCATACTGGGGGGTACTCATAACATGCCTAATTCCAATCGAGCCGCCTCGCTCATCATGTCTTTGGTCCACGGCGGGTCGAATGTGATTTCTACTTCCACTTCCTTCGCATCAGGGAGGCTTCGGACTTTCTCTTGCACTTCCACCGGAAGCGTTTCCGCGACCGGACAATTCGGAGAGGTCAAAGTCATAAGAATATGAATGTCGGCGTCTTCACTCACCTGGACGTCATAGATCAGTCCCAGCTCATAGATATCGACCGGAATCTCCGGATCAAAAATCGTTCGTAGCACGTCGACCGCTTGCTCTCCAAGCGATTGCATTTGATTGTCGTTCATCCTCTTTTAGCTTGAAATGCAACGCCGTAGAGGCGGATTTGTTTAACCATACTGAGCAAGCCATTGGCTCGGGTTGGCGATAAATGTGCCGTCAATCCCAAAGGATCCAAAAAGCCAAATTCAAAGGCCGCCACCGCACTTGGGGGTTGGCCTTGTACAGGTCGAAGGAGCAAAGCAATCATCCCCCGGGTGATAATCGCATCGGCATCCGCTTCAAATCGAATGCCCCCGTCTTCCAAGGTGGCATGCAACCAGACTTGACTTTGGCATCCTTTGATTTGATTTGATTCAACTTTTAGTGACGCGGATAGCGCAGGCAACTCCTTTCCCAAGGCAATCAAGTGCTCGTATTTGTCCATCCAATCATCAAAAAAACTGAACTCTTCAATGATTTCTGCTTCCCGTTGGGCAATCGTTTCCATCTTATGACAATAGTGCAATGGCCTTTTCCAAAGCCCGTGCCAAGGCGTCTAAATCTTCTTTTGAGGTATAGGCGGCCAGGCTCGCCCGAATGGTTCCTGGAATGCCAAATTCATCCATGATGGGTTGCGTACAATGTTGACCCGTGCGCACGGCAATCCCCATTTGATCCAACAACGTCCCTACATCATATGGATGCAGCCCCGCGACATTGAAGCTCAACACCGCCGCTTTTTTTGGCGCCTTGCCATAGATCTTCACCCCCGGAATAGCCTCCAAAAGCGCGGTCCCGTATTGAAGTAACTCATGCTCGTGTGCCTCAATTTGATCCATCCCTACTGAATGCATCCATTGAATGGCCGCTCCCCAGCCGATCACTCCAGCAATATTTGGTGTGCCTGCTTCAAACTTGTGCGGGAGACCCGCATAGCTACTTTTTTCCATAGCCACTTCGGCAATCATCTCACCGCCACCTTGATAAGGGGGAAGTTTTTCCAGCCAAGACGTCTTGCCATACAGCAAACCAATGCCCGTAGGGCCATACATTTTGTGGGCGGAACCCGCATAGAAATCCACATCTAAGTCTTGAACATCGATGGCGCTGTGCGGGAGGGCTTGAGCCCCATCTACGACCACCACAGCTCCCAGCGCGTGGGCGGCCGCGGCCATCGCTTTAACCGGATTTATCGTCCCTAGTGCATTCGAAATGTGATTGAAGGCCAGGATCTTTGTCTTCGCGGTTAGCTGCGCGTGGAAATCTTCCATGTTCAGGGCCCCTTGACCATCCATGGAGACGTATTTGAGCGTCGCACCGCTGTGTTGTGCGAGCATCTGCCATGGCACCAAATTGCTGTGATGCTCCAATTGTGTCACGAGAATTTCATCCCCTTTGGAAAGCATGCTTCGAAAGCCATGCGCGACAAGATTTAAACTGTCTGTCGTCCCTTTGGTGAAGATGATTTCATGACTATGAGCCGCATTCACATGAGCTTGCAACTGAAGACGCACCTTTTCAAATGCATCGGTAGCCTCTTGGCTTAATTGATGCACCCCTCGATGCACATTGCTATTGTACCCACCATAGTAATCCACCAACGCGTCCATGACTGCCTGCGGCTTTTGCGTCGTCGCCGCATTATCCAAATAGACGAGTGGGCGACCATGCACTTCGCGTCGTAAAATGGGAAAATGAGCTCGGATGTCGGAAAGATTCATAGGTACCTAGGGGTTCTGCCCTGCAAAAATCCGAAAATTAAATGGAAGCAGTCGTTTGATTTCGATTAGGCGGAGAAAGAAGCGGGCAATTTCGCCTCATGCATAGACAACCCTTCCCCCCACTAAAAGTTTGCCTGATCTATTGGAGCGGGTGGACCCTCTTGTCCCTTAGCCCCGCCGCTGGTCAAAGTAGCCCCTACTTTTTTCAGAGTGACGAAGTTCACCACCGTGCCTTAAGGTTGAGCCAAATCGCCGATACGAGCGGACTTTACCCCTCGGAAAGAGAATCCCTACTGCCCCTGGAATGGCGCATTCACCGACAGTGGTACGATCCAGGGGAAGCCCCTACCGTTGAGTGGTTTTTCGATGGCACAGATGACTTATGGCAACCGCCCTTGGAAGGACTGCAGTGGGGGCCGCAGGGCCGTTCCTATTTCCATCGAGGCGCTTGGCATCCCGCGCCTACCATCGATGCCGATCTCGATCAAGGGGTATCCCCCCCTAGTTTGTTCTTCTCCACCTTGATTCCAAGTCCAGAAGAACGCGCCGCATTATCCGCCATAGAGCGCAGTCCCGGCGTCTATGAATGGGCCGAAGATGCGGGCGTGACCCATCGGGTGCAATCCTTTCCTCCGGCCTGGGAGTGGATCGGCCCGGATTCTTCCATGCTGCATTGGGATTTTATTGCACTGCCCGAAGGGTGGTTTCTCCTGCATGAGGAACGACGTCAAATGCGAACTTTATCCAATGGCGCCTGTGCGTGGGACTGGACCGAAATCCATCGAAGCCTACCCCAGGGTCAGGCAGGAACTTTGGATGGCGGAATGGCCTTACTCCTATCCCCCAATCCGCGTCGCGAAGAATCACTCCATCTACAAGTAGCACTAGACCTGCCCATTCAACCCGCACTCATGGAAGTGGTGGATGTGCATGGGCGTATCGCATGGTCGAGCACGAATCCTCCTCGATTGCCCGGCTATTTGGACCTACAGATTCCCCCGGGGCGCTATACCCTTCGGGTAACGGCTGGCCCTTATCAATTGAGTCAAGCCTTTGTACAACTCTAAACCACCGACGATGCACCCTTCCCCACGCCCTGAATTTTCAGCCCAACGCCTCCCAATGATTCTCACTCTTTCGCTGATCGGCATTGTCGTGGCCCTCTTGGCTTCTTCCGCTCAAGCGCAACCCTGCAGCTGGCCTCAAAGTCCCCGTATGGAAGCCCTGCCAACCAATCCATTTTCCTTTGAGCCGCCAGCCCCTTCTGATGCATTTTCAGCCAAAACAAGCAGCAGCGGAGAACGTGTTTTTTTCTATCTCCATGGCCTCGGGGGCACGGGCACAAGTTGGAATCTGGTCGCGAGCCGCACGGCCTACGGTGGTTCTCCGGGCTATCCCGCCCGGCAAGTAGTTTTTGACATGCCCTATACCTACCTCCAAAATGGCAGTTTACAAGATGCCGCTCTAGAAATTGATGCCGAATTGAGCACGCGTGCGTTCAGTGCGCAGCTATTGCATGGCATTGATCCCGAAGACAATGTGGTTATCGCCCATTCCTTAGGCGGAATCGAGGCACTCATCTTAGATAGTTTATACGAAGACACCGCGTCTTTTACCCGTCCATTTGGGGGAATTATCATGCTTGGTTCTGCGATTGGAGGGAGTGATGCTGCCTATGCCCTCAGTCCTTGGGGCCAAAACGGTGCGGTTCAATTTGTCGAAGACGCCTGCAGCATCTTATCTGATCCTTGGCTTTGGATGCCCAGCGTACTCCCGCCATTGCGGTGGTTTGGAACCCTAGATCCCTTGGTTCAGCAAGCCATTCAAAACAGCTGTGCAAATCTCTCAACGCTGCTTATTCCTTTTGCCCTCGGAAAATTCAATCAACCACTCGTCGCGGAAATACAGCCTAGTGCAACCTGGCCAGCGAAACTCTCACAGCGGAGCCCTAAGATCCCCGTGGTTCAATTATACGGGGTAGAGGAGGAACCGGTCTTCTGGAGAACTGCCTACTCGATGTATCAAAGTGATTCTGTGGGCTTAGCAATGGCTCAAGATCCTTTCAGTTTCGATGGAGATGACTACCTCGTAGATTGGGCCGCGGACCAAATTGCACGGTACAAAGCCCAAAGCCTCCTCGCCCAAGCCAGCGCACAGGCCCATGCCCAAGCGCAGAGTCAGGCTTGGTTCAACCCCGTCGCCTCGCTATTCCATGCCTGGCAGCGCCAGCGGGCTGAGGAGCAGTTTAGCGCGGCCGCCAAAGCCCAACAGTGGTATGCACAGGCCAACAATGTGTACAAAGAATATATCGGAGCACGGGATATCGGTATGACACAAGCGGGCTATTGGTGCCGCTGCCGAGGAGAGACCGAGCCACCCTTTATGTGGACCATCGTGGCGCAGGCAAGTGACTGTTATTCCAATGATCCGTATGCTCAGTGCCACGTTTGGCCACGATGGGAAGTTCAAATCACCGAGCGACCCAATGATGGGGTGGTCTTGGCTTCTAGTGCAGGTAGCCTGCCCGGGGCGGTGGCTCATATTGAATTGCCCCAAACCAATCACCAGCAGATGCGCAACTCCCAGTACACGCGAGATGTGTTCAAACGCCTCTTTAATGGGCAAATCCCAGGTGGTCCCTTTTTTAGCACTTCGTTGCGATGAAGCATCTGCTCCCTCTTGTAACGCTGAGTTTTTTTGGCTTGGCATGCCAATCTGGACTGCCGATCCTAAGTGATTCTAGCCCAAGTGCCTGGACGCATCCACTGCGGTCAGATTCCGTGGCATGCTATGGGTTTGGCCCGTATGCATGGAATAATCACGTGTTTGTACAAGTGGATAGTGGCTCCGTAGGGCTTCGACGCGGAAGTGATGGATTATTGCTTTGGAGTTTGACATTGCCCCCTGGATGGCTGGATGATGTTTGGGTTTTGGACGAAGTATATAGCACCCCGACAGCCCTCTGGATGTTTCATGAGCAGGAGGTTCTTCGGATCAATCCGTTTTCGGGACAAGGGCAATACTTGAGCTACCCTTTAGGGCCCAATCGTTGGACCACCCGCATGGGTTATGTTGAAGATGAAACGATGTATATCCCCATATACGATGCCCACTCCGTCTCACTATGGCGAGGGAGTTTTTTCACTCCTTGGGATAGTGTTTTTGGCTATGTGTTTCCCCCCAATGAATTCGGCTTATTGGATGGGGTTTGCACCTGGGGCGAACATGGGGCTGCCACCTTGCGAATTTGGGATGCGAACAACCAGCTTGGAGCAACACGTTTAGCCCGTTGGGATGATGCTAGTCAACGCGATTTCCCCTTGGTGCAAGACATGGGAATTGGCCTACCAATTCTCCAGGACGATCATCGGCTGTTCATCCCAACATTGAGCTCTGTTTTTGCGATCGAAAAAGAAAGCGATAGCCTGCTGTGGTCCTATTCCCTTCCTTTTGCCTGGCCCATACCAGGCTGGCTCGCCATGAATCAGGATCTCCTCTGTTTAAATCATGAAGGGCAAGGCGTTTTGCTCAGTGCTCAGGGCGGTCAGGTGCTTCAAACTTATTCGCTTCAAAACACTTCTTGGATCGATCGAATCCGACCCGGCCCCCTCGGAGTCTATGCCGCGTGGGATCGGGGGCTATGTCAAATCACTCCTTATGGGTGGCGCAAAAGCCACAGTCATTCTAGCGCTCTAGCACCCAATGTGGCCGTGCTTTCTATGGGTGTCGCATGCCGAGACAATCGATTTGTTTACCGGCTGGGGCCATAAAAAAAAGGGGCCCCGATGGGGCCCCTTTAGCACACAAGACAAAACTCACACGTTAGCTATTATTTCTTGTCGCCAATGGCTAGGGCGTAGATGACAAGACCAAATCCGATCTTGTTTACCGCGTCACCAATGTTATACACTAGGTCCATATCCAATCCTTCGAGGACACGCATACCGAACAAACCACCTTCGGTGCCTGCAATGTATCCAATAGGATAGATAGCCCATCCGATTACGACGAACTTCATCAGCGCGTCAACGGCTTTCTTTACATTGCCACCTGCATTCGAAGCAAGCTGAGCCACGTCACCCTTCCATACCATCCATACGATGTAGAAATAAGCAGCGCCCGACAATGCACCCCATACCCATGATTGGGTTTGATCTGCATAGAAAGCTTCTCCGATGTAGCCCAATACGAGCATCGCAACAGAGGCAAGGATTAATTTCCAAAGAAGGGCAGAGGTGCCTCCAGCCTTCTTAGTGATTAGATAAAACTCAACGCACATCAATGGAACTGTCAAGGTCCAATCGATATAGCGCAAAGCGATAGGAGTTTCGCCGGTAGCTTGATAGTAGTCGCGCATGTAGTAATAGTGAACAGCGGCGATACCAGTAATCAAACCTGATACCAACAAACTCGACTTCCACTCGTCAGCCACACGGCCGCGCTCGAAGAAGAAGAATACGGCCGAGGCGAACATTGCCATGTAGCCTGTGAAGAACGTGAAGCTGACGGGATCAGCTGGGTCAATTGAGAGAACTTCTAAGAATTCCATAATACGTTTAGGTTTTTAGTGAGTTGTGTCTTTTTAACAAATATTAACTCAATTACTTGAATTATGTTTAAATGTATTCACAATTCTTTAAACAATAAAAATATTTTTTCAACATACTCTGTTAATTTTCAGTTTTATAGTGTTAAATGACTTCCTTGAAATATTCTCTCTAAATAAGTGTTGTAATAACAATTATACCTCCCGAACCTCGGCTCTAGGAGTCATTTGAGGGCGATTCTCAAGCCCTCTGGTTTGTCGTTACTTAAAAATCGCGTAGGTCCTCCAGACCGCGTGCGGAATCGCAAAGAGCGAAAGCGCCACAAAGGCGGTCCGAACCATCTGGCCATCCACCTCCAACTGGGTGGGCACATAGAAATGATAGATAGCGGCCGCCCCAAAGGTGGCCAGCGTCAGGGCCAGGACCGGCAGCGCATGTGCGCGCAGAACATGGCGCAGCTTATGGGCCGTTCGGAGCGAATGGCCGGCCACAAAGTAGACCACAAAGGCCTCGAGTGGGTGTAAGATTCGGAATACGATCACGAGCAAGCCCAGCTCCAAAAACGTTTGAAGCACCCGCTCCCACGAAGACCACTGCGTAGCCGCGTGGCCAAAGAGCGTGAAGAGGCCAATAAACCAAATATTCAAGCCCATTTTCACCACTTCAGGGGCCAGAATCCCGGACCAATCGGCCCCAGAAACGAGATAGAAAAGCTCGATGACTTCCTCTCGGTAAAAAAGTGAAGGCAATAAAACCACCAAGCTACCGCGCACCACCGATTCATGCGCATGCAGCCAGGACCATTGTGCAGATAGCGCATCCTCGGTCCCAAAATGAACGATACTGACCACCAAAAACAATCCAAGGGTAAAGCCTGGCCAAAAGGTCCAGCTCAGATAGAGCAAGGCAATGCTCAATCCATAAAAGAGAGCCGCGCGAACATTCCAAGGCGAAGACTCACCTAATAAATCGGTGGCGCCATGGGGCATCCCAGCAGCGATGCCTATGAGTAAAATCCACGGATTGTTGGAAGACCCTGTCCACCACGAATAGGCAAACAAAGCGCCCACAGAGGCCAGCATGGGAATGAAGTTGCTTTCGCTAACAAGCTGGCGAAGGTTCATTTACTTCCTGAGTTCAATGTCCATACGCGTTGGAAGCGTGATGTTCATGGCCGGATAGTCAATGATGACGTTCGAATGCCAAAGCTGTAACGTGTCGGCGTCATAGTCGACCACAAACTCCAGGGTATCCGGAAAAGCATAAAACCACAAAGTCTTGATCGAACTATCGTAGCTCCAAATACCATCACCCTCCTTAGTGTAATGCAAGGGGACCATGCCAGCGAGCAAATCCGCCATAAAGTCAATGCGATAGTGGACCAGGGCAGAATCGTTGCGATCTGTGAACGTGAATTCACCGCCCACATCGTAGGCCTCACCTTTGAACTGTGCTGTGGTGGTGCTATCGAAGGGGTTGGGCATCGTGCCCTCGTAGGAAACCGCATGGACGCGCCATCCCTCTTTCAATCGAGGCTCGAAAGGCCCAGTGGCCAATGGAGGTAGCGGATCCGATTTGGGATCTGGATCACACGCTACGCCTAGCATAGCTGTGAATGCGGCCATCGCCAGCCAGCCAGCCTTACCCATTGATATCAATAAAGCGCTCAACGTCTTTGGTCAGGCCAAATACGACCAGCTCGTCGTTTTCTTCAATAAGCACATCGGGCATGGGGACGCCCTTAATGTGCGGCTCGCCATCTTTACGTTCAATGAGCGTAACAATATTTAGGCGGTACTTAGGCAACAGACCAATGTCTTCGATCGTGCGGCCAATGATATTCTTCGGGGCCGCAATTTCAACGATTTCATAATTATCCGGCAATTGGACGCACATGAGCATCGATGGATTCATCAATCGCTCGGCAACGTTCTTGCCAACTTCCTCCTCTGGAGATAGGATTTCAGTGACTCCTAACTTCTCAAGAATCTTGCGTTGTGTTTCTCCTTGCGCCCGAGCGATAAGCCGTTTCACCCCAAGCTCCATAAGCTTGACCGTGGTCAAAAGCATTCCCTCAAAGTTTTGGCCAATCGACACCACCACGGCGTCCATTTCCGAAATGTTTTGAGATTGTAATGCTCTCAAATCCGTGGAGTCTAGCTGAACTGCATAGGCTACATGGTCTTTAATTTCATCTACTTTGTCCTCGTCAATATCAATTGCGATGACTTCAGCGCCCTTCTCTGAGAGCTTTTTACAGATGGCTGAGCCAAACTGGCCCAGACCTATCACTGCGAATTTGTCCGCCATAATATTATAAAAGTAGGGAAAGTGCGGCGTCTAAGTCCGCTTTTAAATCCCGAATATCCTCAATTCCAACACTCAGTCGGATGAGGCCATCTGTAATTCCGCTTGCCTCGCGCTGATCCTTTGGGATGGACGCATGGGTCATCGAAGCTGGGTGTCCACTGAGGGATTCCACTCCACCGAGGGATTCAGCCAGAGTAAACAGCTTCAAGTGACTGACCACTTTAGATGCGTCCTGAAAAGAATCTGAAGCCACGCGAAAAGAAATCATCCCACCAAAGCCAGACATCTGAGCCTTGGCAATGGCATGTCCAGGGTGATCTTCAAATCCCGGGTAGACCACCGCAGAAACGGCCGGGTGCCCTTTCAAGAAGTCCGCAATCGCAGCGGCATTTTGCATGTGACGATCCATGCGGACATGCAAGGTTTTGATGCCTCGTAAAGCCAAAAAGCTGTCCATCGGGCCGCAGACAGCGCCCGTGGCGTTTTGAATGAAATACAATTTCTCCGCCAAGGCGTCGTCATGCACAACCAGCGCGCCTAAAACCAGATCGCTATGCCCGCCTAGATATTTCGTAGCGGAATGAAGTACGATATCCGCGCCGAGAGCAATCGGTTGCTGTAAGTATGGCGTAGCAAACGTGTTATCCACGACGAGTAAGGCTCCAGCCTCTTTGGCAATGCGCGCCATCGCTGCGATGTCAATCACATTGAGCATTGGATTGGTTGGGGTTTCTACCCAAATCATTTTGGTATTGGCCGAAACCAGGGACGCCACGTCGGCCGCTTGGCCCATGGGCGTGAAGTGGAACTTCAGGCCGTACTTCTCGTAAACTTTCACAAACTGGCGGTAGGTGCCGCCATAGAGGTCGTTGGTCGAAATCACTTCGTCGCCTGGAGACAGCAACTTCATGCAAGCATCCACCGCGGCCAAGCCGCTGCCAAAGGCCAAGCCATGGCTGCCCCCTTCAATCGATGCCAACGAGCGCTCTAACGCATGGCGCGTGGGATTTTGAGTGCGGCTGTATTCGTAGCCTTGGTGATCCCCTGGCGCCTTTTGGGCATAGGTAGACGTTTGATAGATAGGAGGCATCACTGCGCCCGTGCTGGGGTCAGGATGCTGTCCACCGTGAATGGCACGTGTGCCGAAGTGTTCTGAGTCCATAGCTACGAAGGTAGCGACCAAGGCGTTGTACTTTCATGACATGATAGGCCGTTTTGCCCCTTCCCCATCTGGCTACATGCATTTAGGTCATGCCTCTACGTATTTGCTTGCCTGGCTTCAAGTGCGTGCGACCGGAGGTCAGCTGCTTCTCCGCATGGAAGACGTGGACCGCCAGCGCTGCAAAGCCAGCTTCGCCGAGGCCTGGCGGGAAGATTTGAGGTGGCTCGGTTTGAATTGGGACCGAGAGGTAGCTCCCCAATCCACCCGCGGAGAGGCCTACCAGGAAGCCTTGAGCAAACTGCAGTCTGCCGGGCTCATTTTTGCCTGCCGCTGTCGCCGAAAAGACATGGAAGAGGCCGTTCGCGCTCCTCATGAGGCTTGGGGTAACTACCCTGGAACCTGTGCGGATAAGGGATTTCCTTTCGACGGGGCCGTGGCGATGCGGTTGCGCTATACCGCCGAGGCCTTGGTCTTGCGGCGGGCGGATGGGGCCTGGGGTTATCCTTTGGCCGTCGTAGTCGATGATGGGGACCAAGGGGTTACCCACGTGCTTCGGGGCCAAGACTTAGCCGATAGCGAATCCTCCCAAGCTTTTCTCCATCAGGCCCTGGGCTACGCGTCGCCTTCTTGCCTGCATGCACCGCTTTGGCTTGGGCCCGATACCCAAAGGCTTTCTAAGCGACATGGTGCGATGAGCCTTCGGTCACTCCGTGAAAAAGGCTGGAGTGCCGAAGAATTATTAGGCCAGATCGCGGCGGCATTAGGGTACATCCCTGACCCCTCCCCTTGCCATCCTGAGGATCTTTTGACCGCGTATAATACCCAGCCTCTGCGAAAGGAGCCTGTCAGTCACGCAGAGGTTCTACCTTTGTGGGCATGATGCGCTCCATGACTGGATTCGGAAAGGGGACGGCAGAATGTGCCGCCGCTCGAATCAACATTGAAATCCGATCCCTAAACAGTAAAGGGCTAGACCTCTCTTTGCGATATCCCTCGGCCTACCGAGAGCGCGAGATGGGCTGGCGCAAGAAACTTGGGGAGTCCTGTGTTCGAGGCAAGGTAGAGGTCAACATTCATCGAGAAGCACTTGGGCATGAAGCCCAGGGCATTCAAGCCGAATGGCTGGAGAAAGCCATGAAATCCCTTCAGGAAATCGCTGGGGAGGCCGTATCTCGCGGTGACCTTCTGGCCATGGCACTGCGCTTGCCCGCACCTTCCGTTTCAGAGGAAATTCACGCCGAAGAATGGGCCGCCATCGAAGACGCTATGGAGGCCGCATTACATGATTTTGATCACTTTCGACTCCGAGAAGGCGAGGCGCTTTCTTTGGATTTGAAGGCAAACATTGAAGCCATTCAGCAGGGCCTCGACCAAGTGCCCGCGATGGAGGAAGAGCGCGTTTCACAACTCAAAGCCCGTTTGCAGCGCGGCTTGGAAGGCATTGAACACGATTCCAGTCGGTATGAACAAGAGTTGATTTATTACCTCGAGAAACTCGACGTGAATGAAGAAAAGGTCCGATTACAGGCCCATTTGAGCCATTTCTTAGAGGCGATGCGCGAAGGCCAAGGACGAAAACTCGGCTTTATCAGCCAAGAAATTGGACGCGAAGTGAATACGCTCGGCAGCAAATCCAATCATGCCCCGATGCAGCGCGTCGTAGTGCAGATGAAAGAGGAGCTCGAAAAAATCAAAGAGCAGAGCCTGAACGTATTATGAAATTGCTCGTCCTTTCGGCTCCTTCCGGCTCTGGAAAAACCACGTTGGTGCGTCGCTTGATGTCGGACTTTCCAAATTTGGCTTTCAGCATTTCTGCTACAAGTCGCAGCCCTCGCGGCCAAGAGGTGGATGGCGTCGATTATTACTTCATTTCCAAAGAGGAGTTCGCCCAGCGCATAGAATCCAAGGATTTTTTGGAGTGGGAAGAAGTATACTCTGGCACCTTTTATGGATCGCTCCTATCGGAAGCCCTTCGCATTGAGGACGAAGGCAAGACCGCCGTTTTTGACATTGATGTGGCCGGAGGTCTGCGATTGAAGCGAAAGCACCCGGAGGCCTGCCTAGCGTTGTTTATTCAGGCGCCCTCACTGGAAGTACTCGAGCAGCGATTGCGTGGACGAGGGACGGAAAGCGATGATAAAATCGCCATGCGCCTGGCCAAAGCAAAGCAAGAGCTTGCCACCGCCTCGTCGTTTGATCATTGCATTGTCAACGATGATTTGGACCGCGCCTATGCAGAATTAAAGCGCCTCGTCGGCCCTTTCCTCGCCTCATGAAAACTGGGCTACTATTTGGGACCTACAACCCCATTCATCGTAGCCACTTAATCTTGGCCCAAAGCCTGGCAGAATGGAAGGCCCTCGATGAAGTTTGGTTTGTGGTCACCCCCCACAATCCACACAAAGTCAAAGAAGAATTACTCGACGGACCCGAGCGCTTGCACATGGTTCGGCTCGCAACGGCCGCCATGCCCCAGCTGTTGGCCTCCGATTTGGAGTTCTCCTTGCCTCAACCGAATTATACCGTAGACAGCCTCCAAGCATTTCAGGCGCGCTACCCGGATAGAAGATTTTATCTAATGATGGGAG
>Ga0209136_1000239_pt1 | contig 40858 bp, 37 predicted proteins | sample SaaInl0LU_22_DNA_FD_184640 | JGI IMG/M metagenome (GOLD analysis project Ga0209136, IMG submission 184640) | Marine microbial communities from expanding oxygen minimum zones in the Saanich Inlet - ESP_90LU_22_DNA (SPAdes) (version 2) | ecosystem: Environmental > Aquatic > Marine > Intertidal... | reverse complement strand
CAGAAACTTGTAAGGAATCAATAAAATTGCCCGTTGAGAAGATATATTTAAAAAAGGGATATGGATTTCCTTCGTTATTATCTATGATACTCTCTCCGAAACTCAGCGCATAGGTAGTCTCCGGCAAAAGACTGTCAATCAATTTTATAGTTAATTTTTTACTGGCTGTCCCCATGGGTAATATCTCCGGTTGGGTATTCATGGGAGGAGATATGATTAATTGCTGTTGTAAATTTTTAAGCTTTACATATTCGTCAAACAGTATAACAATTTCACTTGCCGTAAAATTCACAGCATAATTTTCTGGAGACATTTTTAAAATGACGGGTGGGTCTTGATCAATTTCACCACCTGTAGGGTTACCGCGATTTGCACAAGAGGCCAAAATTAAGCCCAGTCCAACAGCCCAAAAAGAAAGTTGCTTCAGCATAGGTCAAAAGTAAACATAGCCAATGATTAAATGAAAAAAATATGCAAGATTGTAGTTTAGGTGTTATCGGTAATTGCAATAGCTGCAATACTAAGGTGGTGATAAGCTGCATTGTTAAGTGTCTTGGCACATGACTCGAGGGTGGCACCAGTAGTGATTAAATCGTCAACGAGTAATATACGGGAGTTTGTGTTTACGGGGCTATCTTCATTGATACTGAAAGTATTGAATAGTATTTTAGCTCGTTCGTTGGCGTTTAGAGTAACTTGAGATTGAACATCTTTAGTCTTTACCAATAATTCGGTCACACAATGACTTCTCAGTTGCAGGGATAGAGCTTCGGCAAACTTTCTGACTTGATTATAGCCTCTCAAGCGATGGCGTTGTTTTGAAATAGGTACTGGAATAACAAAGTCAATTTTGCCAAAAAAATGAGATTCATAAAGTAGCGCACCAAACCAATGCCCCAGGCAGGTTCCTATGGACTGCTGGCCATGATATTTTAACTCATGCAGCAGATGCTGCACCTTGTTATTGGGCTGAAACTTTAAAAAAGCCGTAGCCTTTTGAAGGGCAATTCTACCCTGAAATAATTGCTCAACGGGATTTGGATGAAACAAATGATAGTTAGTCTGGGGAAGCTCATGCCGGCATGTGGTGCAGAGGTCTCGTTCTCCTTGCGATAGCACCATTTCACAAGCTGGGCATAAACGGGGAAAAAGTAGGTTAAGCATGTGATGTAACTTGTTGATGATGTTCAAAAGTATGTGGTCAAATCCTAAATATCAAAAGCAAGTATATATATTTCAGTAATTCGATTTTTGTCCGTTGCGTTTTTTTATTTTTGTAAAATGATGCAAGCAGACGATCAATTCAAAAAAGTCCTATCTCACGCCAAAGAGTATGGCTTTGTTTTTCAAAGTAGTGATATATATGATGGCCTAAGTGCGGTCTATGACTATGGACAAAATGGATCGGCGCTAAAGAATAATATTCGCAATTATTGGTGGCAATCCATGGTTCAACTCAATGATAATATCGTAGGTATTGATGCGGCTATTTTTATGCATCCAACGACATGGAAGGCCTCTGGACATGTGGATGCCTTTAATGATCCTCTCATTGATAATAAGGACTCAAAGAAGAGATACCGCGCTGATGTTTTGATAGAGGATTATATTGCTAAAATAGAGGCAAAAATAGATAAAGAGGTTTCCAAAGCAGCAAAACGATTTGGAGAAAGTTTTGATAAAGATCAATTTCTAGCCACCAATGGAAGGGTTGTGGAATACACAGCCAAAATTACAGCCATTCAAAAACGCTTAGGGCAGAGTTTAGAGGCTGAAGACTTGACCGATGTAAAAGCCTTGATTGAGGAATTAGAAATTGTTTGCCCTGTCTCCGGCAGTAAGAATTGGACAGAGGTTAAGCAGTTCAATTTGATGTTCGGGACAAAACTAGGAGCATCGGCCGAACACGCCATGGATCTATACTTGCGGCCAGAAACGGCTCAAGGTATTTTTGTCAATTTTTTGAATGTACAAAAGTCTGGCAGAATGAAAATCCCTTTTGGTATTGCTCAGACAGGTAAGGCCTTCAGGAATGAAATTGTAGCAAGGCAATTTATCTTTAGAATGAGGGAATTTGAACAAATGGAAATGCAGTTTTTTGTTCGTCCTGGCACCCAAAAAGATTGGTATGAAAGCTGGAAAGCAAAACGACTCAAATGGCATTTGTCATTAGGAATTGATGCAGAAAACTTCCGTTTCCACGATCATGATAAATTAGCACACTATGCTGACGCCGCTGCAGATATAGAATTCAAGTTTCCATTTGGATTTAAAGAATTGGAAGGTATACACTCCAGAACGGATTTTGATTTGTCTCAGCACCAAAATCACTCTGGTAAGAAATTGCAATATTTTGACAATGAAACTCAAGAGCACTATGTGCCCTATGTTGTTGAAACTTCCATTGGTCTAGATCGCATGTTTTTGGCCATATTTTCCAATGCGCTGCAGGAAGAGGATCTGGGAGATGGTAATTTCCGAACCGTGTTGAGACTTCCAGCCGTCTTAGCTCCGATCAAAGTGGCTGTTTTGCCGCTTGTTAAAAAAGATGGATTGCCAGAATTAGCACAGCAAATCGTTGACAATCTAAAATTCGATTGTGCTGTAGAGTTTGATCAAAAGGATGCGGTGGGTCGTCGTTACAGAAGACAAGATGCCCTTGGCACCCCGTTTTGCATTACTGTTGATCATCAAACTTTAGAGGATCAAACCGTCACACTCCGCCATCGCGATAGCATGGCTCAGGAGCGACTTTCTGTTTCCGAAGCCATAAAACAGGTCATCGAGACGACCTCCCTTTCCAAGTGGTTAAAGAAATTGTAAAAATTTCACTTTAAAAGCATCATAGGTATTTAGCTTAACTTTATTTGTTAAGTTTCTTTTTAGTATAAATCAAATATACTTTATTGGTCAATTTTATTAATATTACGTACTTAACTATTTGATTTACAGACTAATATATCTTTATTTTTCTTTTAAAACAGAAAAATAGTCATTACCTTCGCTTAATTAATTCTCTAAAATCTTCCTTGATATGAAAAAACAGTTACACTTCTTTATTTTGGCTTGCTTTGCGGCGATGTCCGCAGGTTCTGCACAAGTTCTTGAAAATATACCAGCCAAGCCTACCTATATCGGCAAGCCTACCTCAGTTGTCAAAGTGCCGTCCATAGCTTCGCGAAAAAACTTAGTCCGTCCAGATTTAAGCAGACCAGTTGAAGCGCAAGATGGACGAGCCTCTCGACATGATATTATTCCCGGCAAAGGTTCCTCTGGTGATGACCCACTTTGGCAAAGAGATAAAAAAAATAGTTTCACGCGATCTACAAGAGATGTAGAATTGGTGTTTGAAACATCTAATTCTACTATTGTCCCAACTGATCCTGCTGGAGCGGTGGGGCCAAATCATTATTTTACAGTGACCAATTCTGCTTTTCAAATTTTTGACAAACAGGGTAACTCTTTAACAGATGGTCTGATCGCCCCAACTCCGACGATATTTCCAGGTTCTGGTTGTTGTGACCTCACAATAGCTTACGACAATCTTGCGGACAGATATGTTATGACTTTTTTAAAAACGGGTGATGATGGCGGAGTGCATATTGCCATTTCTGATGGCCCAGATCCTATTAATGATACATGGACGGCTTATTTTTATGACAAGGTTGCAGACTACAATAAATTGTCTGTTTGGAGGGATGGCTATTATGTGACTGACAACAATGCTACGGCTGACAAGGTTCATGTTTTTGAGCGTGATAAAATGATTCTTGGAGATCCCAATGCCCAAATTGTATCTTTCGATTTGCCTGGATTAGCTCGAGCAAGCTTCTTCTCGCCTCAAGTATTTCATATTGCGTCTAGTGATTTCCCTACAGGCGGAGGAGCAACAGTAGTATACCTGCAAGATGATGCCTTCTCGGGTGTTACAACAGATCACCTTAAATTATGGACAATTGACCTGGATTGGACAGATGTCAATAATTCGTCAGTTTCCGCAGCTACTGAGATTCCTGTCACTCCGTTTGTTAGTGTTTTTGATAATGGTTCTTTTAATAATTTGGCTCAACCCGATGAAGGGGAAAAGATTGATGCCATACAAGGCGCAATTATGAATCAAGCCGTTTTCCGAAAATTCAGCACCCATAACAGTGCCGTATTCAATTTCGTGGTTGACGTAGATGGTTCAGACGCGAAACAAGCAGGGATTCGTTGGTATGAATTCAGACAAGCCACTGATACCGATCCATGGCAGATTTATCAAGAGGGAACCTATACTGGACCAGATAACAGACATGCTTGGATGGGCAGTATGTCCATCGATAAACGCGGTAATATTGCCTTAGGTTATTCGGGCATGTCCAGTCCAAATAGTACAAATGCCAATGTGTTAGTTGGCTCTTATTATACTGGACGGTTCCCTTCAGATCCGCTCGGTCAAATGACAATTGAAGAAAATCTCATTATGGCGAGCGATGCTAATATTCCTTCAATTCGATATGGTGATTATGCCCAGATCGATATTGACCCCTCAGATAATGTTACTTTTTGGTTTGTTAATGAGTTGATGCAGAATGGCCGGAAAAACATTGCGGGTAGTTTTAAGTTGCAATTACTCGACAGAGATATCGGTGTTGTGGATATTACATCTCCCGAAGTTGGCGCACTAACCGATGCAGAGGAGATAACTATTACTATAAATAATTTAGGCCTCATTGACGCCACAAACTTTGAAGTTTCATATCAAATAGATGGAGGGACTGTGGTTACAGAAACTTTTACGGGAACCATATCTTCTACTTTGTCTGCAGATTACACCTTCAACACCAAAGCGGATCTTTCTACAGAAGGGCATACCTATACGATTGCCGCATCGGTTAATTTTTCAGGTGATGAACACATGGCTAATAACTCATATACAACAAACGTGAAGCATTTATTTCGAAATGACACAGGGGTATCTGAAATCGTCGCTCCAGTTTCAGGGCCTTTGAGTACAAGTGAGACAATTAGCGTTTCCATTGCTAATTACGGTAGCCTGACTCAAACCAGTGTTCCAATCTCTTATTCTATCGATGGAGGTGCAGCAGTCAATGAAACATATACTGGTTCTATTGTTTCTGGCGAATCCGACACCTACTCATTTTCAACCACGGCAGATTTGTCTGCTTATCTCAATCAGTACAATGTTTCAGCGGCTACTAACTTGACTACTGACTCTGACAATACAAATGACGCCATGTCAGTGACCGTTATAAATAAGCCAAATATGTGTATACCCAAAGCGACAATAGGTTGTTTTGTAGACGGGATTAAAAGATTTGTTTTAAAGGATATTGATGCAGATGATGGAAGGGATGGCTGTAATGGAGAAAATGGTTATGAAGATAGAACTCATTTGATGACCGACTTAACCATAAGTACCAACACTACTTCCACGTTTAACGTCCAGGCTCAGCAAAATTGGAATGATGGGGTCAATAAAGAAAAATTCTCAGTTTGGATAGACATGGATGATTCTGGGACCTTCGAAGAGTCAGAAAGATACATTTCGGGTCAAGAATTCACAGCAGCAGACGAGTTGGTGAGTTTCTCAATGGTTTTGCCTGCAGATCCTCCTCAAGGATTCCATGTATTACGCGCTAAGGCCATTGATACCACTTCTGGTGGAGATATTTTAGACCCTTGTACTGATTTCGGATATGGTGAGGTTCAAGATTATGTGGTAAATCTTACGCTTACGGTTGGATTCGATGACATTGGAATTGACGCTCCATTTAGAATAATTACTTTAGAGGATAAACATTTTGAGATCACAATGCCCACCTCTGAATTTACTGACAGATTGGAGTTTAAGGTCTATGATGTAACAGGAAAACAGATTTATTGGAGATCTTTATATAATGAGTCAGGCCTAGGCTACAGCCATATCTTGAATATGTCTTTTATGCCTTCGGGAGTTTACTTTGTTACATTAGGTAACGATCACGTCCAGCAATCTGGCAGAATCATTGTCGAGTAATTAGTTGCTTGGATTTTAGTTGAAAAGCGCCTTCGGGCGCTTTTTTTATTCATTGTAGTGAGAATAATTGGGCATTTAGAAATTGATATAATTAATAAAAATTACAATTATTCTATATGAATTTTATTAAGTATATTGGACAACATTATAAAAGTTATTCCTTAATAAAATTTACTTAATGAAAGCAAAATTACACATCTTTCTTTTCGCTATTCTTTGCTCGACTTTGACTTTGGCTCAGACCAACGAAAACAAACCTCAAAAACCAAATTATGTTGGCGTCCCTACGTCAGTGCTGAAGGTGCCGTCGATAGCATCAAGAGCAACATTGGTGCGACCAGACTTGAGTCGAGAAACAGTCATGCAGGATGGAAGAGCATCGCGGTATGATGTCATTCCAGGAAAAGGATCAACGGGAAACGATCCTTTACTTGAAAAATCTTCAAAATTGAAAAATAGTATCGCCACAAGGGATGCTGACTTGGTATTCGAAACAGCCACATCGAGCTCCCAGCCGACAGATCCGGCTGCTGCAGTAGGTCCTGATCATTACATCACAGTGACCAATACCGCTTTTCAAATTTTTGACAAAAGTGGAAATTCACTAACAGGTGGTTTGCTATCGCCAAATCCAACCATTTTCTCCGCTTCAGGTTGTTGCGATTTGACAGCTTCCTATGACAATGCGGCAGATAGATATGTCTTGACATTTTTAGGTGGGAGCGGCGCTCAGGTAGCAATATCCGAAGGTCCAGACCCTGTTAACGATGGCTGGACCGTTTATACTTATGCTGCCATAAGTGATTATCAAAAACTTTCAGTTTGGAGAGATGGGTATTATATGACTGAAAATACAGGCTCTGTAAACAAAATTCATGTTTTTGAAAGAGATAAAATGATTGCAGGAGACCCTTCGGCTCAAATAGTGTCGTTTTCACTTCCGGGATTAACTACTAGTGGATTTCATAGTCCGCAATTTTTTAACATTGCTTCATCTAATTTTCCAACCGAAGGAGGCGCCCCCATTGTTTATATGCAAGACGACGCGTGGGGAGGTATTAGCACTGATCATATAAAAATGTGGCTCGTGGACATGGACTGGACAACTGTTGCCAATTCACAAGTTTCGGCAGCAACTCAATTTGATGTCACAGATTTTGTGAGTGTATTTGATAATGGTAGTTTTTCTAATTTAACTCAGCCCAATGGCGGATCGACCATAGATGCACTTCAGGCGACTATTATGAATCAGGCAACATTTAGGAAATTTGGATCGCACAACAGCGCTGTGTTTAACTTTGTGGTAGATGTCGATGGTACATTGGCCAAACAAGCAGGGATTCGATGGTACGAAATGCGTCAAGATACTGACGGCGGACCTTGGACTATTTATCAAGAAGGAACCTATATTGGGCCTGACAACCGACACGTTTGGAATGCGAGTATGTCTATTGATATCTTAGGCAATATAGGTATGGGATATACAGGAATGTCGAGCGGTAATAGTACAGATACTTCTGTGCGTGTGGGGTCTTACTACACGGGTAGATATGCTAATGATGACCTTGATGTTATGACAGTAGCCGAAGGAGTCATTTTTCAAGGAAACTCAAACATACCTGGGACGCGTTATGGTGATTACAGTAAAATGGATATTGATCCTGACGGTGGGAAAAAGTTTTGGTTTGTCAATGAAGTGATGGATACCCAACGTAAAAATATTGCAGGAGTATTTCAAATAGCTGCAATTACCAGTAATGATGTTGGAGTTATTGCGATTAATGCACCAGTTGATGGGTCATTGACCAATTCAGAAGCAGTTACTATAACGATTTTCAATTACGGCTTAAACGAAGCATCAAATTTTGATGTAACCTATCAAGTCGATAGTGGTGCACTAGTTACGGAGACGTTCACCAGCTCTTTAGCGTCGAATGCGACAGCTGAATTTACATTTGCAACAACGGCTGATTTTTCAACCGTAGGTCAAACCTACAGTATTACAGCAGCAACAGCAATGACCTCTGACGAAGATATGAATAACGACAGCACAACTGCAAGTGTAATCCACCTCTTTTCTGGAGATGTTGGTGTGACCGCCGTTACGGCACCAGTTACGGGCCAGCTCGGTGCTGCTGAAACGGTAACAGTGACGATAACCAATTTTGGAGCTGAGACTCAGACTAGCATTCCAGTAAGTTATTCAATTGATGGGGGTACAGAAGTAAATGAAACCTATACGGGCTCAATTGCTCCAGGTGCATCAGATAGTTACTCTTTTACCTCTACTGCTGACTTATCGGTTATGGGAGTTACCTATGCGATCTCTGCAACCACGACTTTAGCAGGAGATGGTGATGCCACAAATGACAGTTTTTCTGTTTCAGTGGTCAATTCGCTTGTGCCACCTTGCGAGCCGGAAATGGACTGCAGTTGGGGTGATGGAATCTATTATTTAGAACTAGCCGATTTAGTAAATACTTCGGATTGTACCTCTACGGGTTATTCTAATTTTACAGATCTTTCGGCCAATCTCGTAGCGGGTGAGACCTATGAACTCACACTCACTACCAATTATGGCAATCAATTCGTTAGAGTTTGGATAGATTTTAATGATGATAATAACTTTGCCTTGGACGAACTCATCCTCGACAATGTCGAGATTGCCGATGGTTCGACAGATGGATCTTATACCGAAACTTTTGACGTTACAATTCCCAGTGGAGAGGCGTATGCCGGGACCCATTTAATGAGGGTAAAAACGGCCTGGGATGAGGTTGTTCCGGATGATGCGTGTGAATCCGTTAGTTTTGGTGAAACAGAAGATTATGCTGTCAATATTACAACTTCATTAGGTCTTGAAGATCTTGGGATTGAGGCTTCTTTCCAGATCGTCGATATGGAAAATAATCTTTTCGAAATCACATTGCCTACATCAGAATTTACTGACCGTTTGGAATTAAAGGTTTACAATGCGCTAGGCCAACAGATTTATTGGAGAACCTTGTTCAATGAATCGGGTTCAGGGTTTCAACACAATCTAAATATGTCTTATGTTTCCTCTGGCGTTTATATCGTGTCATTGGGTAATACTGAGATTAGCGAGTCACAACGAATCATTGTAAAATAGTGTATTGCATCATATGCTGAGTAAAAAAGAGCGCTATAAGCGCTCTTTTTTTTATTGTTCTAGCCAATTCCTCAAAATTTCTTTGCCATGGGAGGTCATAATGGATTCGGGATGAAACTGCACGGCGCATATGTCAAAAGTTTTGTGCCTTATGGCCATAGTAATACCGGCTTCATCTTGAGCGGTGACGGTTAAACAGGCAGGCAGGGGGGTGGCAGCAGCCCATGAATGATATCTTCCAACATCGATTGTTGCAGGTAAATTTTTGAAAAGAGGGTCGTTTGGATTGATTTGAACTTCTGTTGAAACCCCGTGAAATACTTGATCAAGATTTGTAATTGTACCGCCATAAACCTCTACAATAGCTTGAAGACCAAGACATACGCCTAAAATCTTTTTGGTTGAGCCGTATCTTAAAATGACCTCCATCAGTAATCCTGCATCTTTTGGCAGTCCCGGACCTGGTGACAATACAATGGTCTCAAATAGTTCAAGCTCATCAAGATCAAATTGATCGTTTTGCTTTACAGTAACAGCGCAATCAAGTTCTTCGAAATAGTGCACCAAATTATAGGTGAATGAATCATAATTATCAACTACAAAAACTTTCTTCATAGAGGTCAAAATTATAGAATATTTGACTGCCATAAAGAATGTGATGTTATTTATTGAGTAGATACGTCAATTACTTGGGCTGGAAGCAGGTTGTCGCATCTATTAGCCTGTCTTAGCCGAACAATTTTAAGAATTATTTGTTGGCCGTTTTTCAGCTGATGACTTGGTAGTTTTGATTCGGCATCGATTAAGTCAAAGGTTTCATCGCTCGACACACTTTTGAATTGATACTTGCAAGGGCTGTCTTCAACAATTGCGAGACGTCCTGAGAGATATCCTTCGGGAATAGCGATGGGTTTGTCTGGCTTTTGACTTTTACACGACAATGTGAATAGGGCAATAAGAGATAGGAGATTTACTAGAGGTTTCATGGGGTTTCGTTTTGTTAAATATACAAATATTTAGTTTTAAAAATTAGCTCGTAGTTGAATAGTTCCGGTGTGAATAGTCTTTAGATCGGTCGATTTTCTTCCAAAATAATTGACATTTAAGTCCAGTGTTTTGGTCAATTTTTGCTGTCCCACCAGAGACCAAGTCCAGTTTTCGCCAGTTTGTAAACCCTCTAGAAGTTGATAGGCTACGGGTGTATTGCCTTGACCTGTAAAGTCATTTTTAATGTATCTCAATTCAGCATTTAAGGTCGATGAGGTCTTAAAAGCAGATGAAAAGCTAAGGGCTAATTGTTGCTGATTTAGGGATTCTTTTGCGTTTATTTGGTTCTCTGTCTGGCGCCACTCACCTATAAAATTTAGTTGGGAGCTCGCGTCAAAGTTATAAGATAAATGGGGGGAGATTGAGCTTGTATGTAATTCAAAATTCCTGCCGGGAAAGGATTCGCTGCGCCGCTTTACGATTTCCTTTTCAGCGGATATGTTAGCCACCCAATTGGGATGGAATTGATGAATCCACCTCATTTGGTGTCTTTCGGATTCATTTTTAATCAGTCCAGTGCTCCACAGGTTTTGAGATTGGTTTCTGATATAATAATACGTACTGTTGTGCTGTTGCTCATCCCGATTAAAATGAAGACTGTTGCGCAATTGTAGGTCTAAAGCGAGGACGTCGGCAGACTCCCAATCAGTGATGTTAAAATCAAAATTATTTATGCCTCTCTTAGCTTTACGGTCGAGCGAAAAAGAAGTTTGATTATAAAATTTTTGGATTAATTTTCCGTCCGTATTAGCTGTCATAAGCTTTGGGTTTATAATGAAGTTTTGACGAAAAACCTGTTGTTGCGTTTTTACAAATACTTGATGGGGTAGAAAAAGCCGGACATAAATCCCTTGGTCTTGAAAGTTTGCAATTTCAAATTCCTCTAACTCCTGAATACCATTTCCGTTGTAATCTATCCAGGTATAGCTGCCCTGGCCAGGCTCGACTTCAACAAAAGTATAGCCTTGTTGAGGCAATTGACCAGAGCTTGTCTCAACTAAAGTCTGCCAATCAATTAATTTTTTGAACAAGTTTTGACGGTATTGTATTCTGGCATTCAGGGTTTCTTCGCCATCAGAATCTTGCGCAAATGCGGTTTGTTTTCGGTAGTTGGCAAATAAAGACAGTTGACTTACCGAGCTCTTAATTACCGTAGAATTTATATATACCGTACTGGCATGGTTGGCTTTTTGAATACTCCCGTTATAAACACTGTCATTAACGTGAAATCGATAACCAATAGTTCCATGGATTCCAAGGCTATCACCGACCCCTATATATCCATCCAGGTGTTTAAAGCGATTGCTTAGTGGGGACATGTCCTCGGTAAGACTATTCTGCTTTTTCAGATCTTCTGCATTCAAAATTATTCCCGCTCGCCAGGTGTCCTCAATATATTCTATCCTCTGATATAATCTCAGGAAACGTGTTTGGTAGAGCCCGTTCACACTTAAAACACTTGATTCGGTTACTGAAGTCAATCGATTATTGGTCCATTGCGCATCAAACTTGTGTTTTTGACCGTTGTAATGATCTCCTTGATTCAGACTCTCGTAACCATAAGTGAAGGCAGTTGTACTGTCTTTGATTGCCGTAAGGTAATTCCTTATGTATTGACGTGTGCCCGAAACATCCTGAAGATCCCAGTCCCTGTTAAATTCAATTGAGTAGAGTGCCTCGATGCTTTTAAAATTGTTATGAACTTTTTGAAAAGCACTTTTTACTTGCCACTGCCACGGATTGTCATCCTTTGAAAATTTGTGTAAAAATTGAAGATTTCCAGCAAAGCCGTTATTGTCATTATCATCAATATTTGAAAACAAATTTTGATCATATTGACTGGCAGCTAAATCAAAGTCAATTTTGGATTTAGGGCCTACTTGATACCCACCTACGATATTAGCTAAACGCAGGCTTTGAGGAGCGACGAGTCGAACAATAGGCTCGAAACTACCTTGAGGTACGCCGTCGATTGGCGCAACATAGGCGTAAATATAAGCTATTGCATCAGTTGAAATCAATTGATAGTTCCCTTGATTCGTCCCTACATTGGTAAATTTCAGCGTATACAGTTCATCGTCTGGATTATTTGAGTATTGGAATACCTCTTGACCATCAATCGTAATTTTTTTGTAAAGAATTCTATTCTGATCAAATGGAGTCATTTCTTCGGAAGGCGCAAAAATGCCCTCAGGACCATCTCCAGCTTCCGATAAATACAGTTGTTGTACTTCTGTTAAATTTTGTTGTAGTGGTTGATTTTTCAGATCACTTTCTGAAAACACGGTCCCCTTTAGACGCCAATTATCGCTGTTGTATGCACCTCCGTTGAAGGTCATGAATCGGGTATAATTGCGATCACTGTATTGATAATCGGCAGAAATTCTCATATCCGAAGTGATTGGTAATGTGGCTGTAAAGAGAATTTCGCCAGCATTGTAATCGATAGTATAATCCTTGTCTTGACCTCGTTCCAAGAGAATCCCATTAATATAAATTCTTTCACTACCTGAAACAATAAGAACATAAAGTTCGCCATTTTCCCCCTTAAGCTTATAAGGCCCTTGATTGCCCTCAATACCTCGAAATTGAGATCGTGAAAATTGGCCTTTTGCCAGAGCTGCTGATGCAAAAAGTTGTTTTTCAGATTCATTGCTATGCCATTGAGAATTGAAAGAAATGCCTTGTATCCGTTTTGAAAAATTAGCAAATTCTGTATTTTGGTGGGTTATGTCAATATCCCCCCCTCTTAGTCGCCATTGGGAACTTTCGAATTCTATAAAGATTTGATCGAATTCATCGAGACGTTTTGAATATCCGCCATCTTGAATAGGAATGTTTGCATCTTGGATGGATGCTCGAAGTGTCACATTTTCGTTGAGGTTTCCGTAAATTTTAAGATCCAAATTACTGTTTAACACAGTATTTTGATTATTGCCAATGGTCAATCCTCGCGATAAGGCCCCCGAACTATTGAGGCCTCCAAAGAAAGTTTGGTCTTGATCGAGTCTTGGTTGTTTAAGCCGATAAAGTCGCTCTAGATTGCCGGTATTTCTAACGATTAACGCGTCATCTAAACTTTGATAACTATCGGTTAAAAACGTTGGAAATCGGGAGTATTCGATCACCACTGAGTCGGCGGAGGGTGCTGACAGAAATCTCAACTCGGCCTTTGAATAGTCAACTTTGTAAGTATGGGGTAAAATCAATTCACCTTTCTTATTTCTCACCACAAGGGGTTTTTGAGAGTCTATGCTTACAGCGTCTATAGTTAATGGATTTTGGACAGCTACAGTCACGCGAACATCTAAGTTTGAGTTCACTTGTGCCTTGCTTTGCCATACTGCTACTATAAGACAGCAGGTACAAATCCAACCACTGAAAGATGTCATATTATTCCACACTTCATATCAAACTAAATTTAGCGTAATTTATTTTGCCAAAACCTATTATTGATGAGATTGACTGATGAAACTTAGATTATTAGTTTGTTTTAATAATATTATAAGGGAAAAGCCTCAAATTTAAATAGACTTAGTAACTTAGTTGATATTATATGAAAATCATTTCTTACAACGTTAATGGTGTGCGTGCTGCTCAAAAAAAAGGCCTGGTTGAGTGGCTCAAAACTACAAATGCTGACGTGGTCTGTCTTCAGGAAATTAAAGCCAATCAAGATCAAATCGATTTGGCGGCCTTTGAAGCCGCAGGTTATAAACATCACTATTGGTTTAGCGCTCAGAAAAAAGGATATAGTGGTGTTGCGATTTTGAGTAAAGATGAGCCTCTACATGTTGCCTATGGCACGGGGATAGAATCAATGGATTTTGAAGGTCGAAACATTAGGGCAGATTTTGAAAAATGTTCAGTGATGAGCGTTTATGTCCCATCGGGCACCAATTTGGATCGTTTGACTCATAAATTGGAGTATATGGAAATGTTTCATCATTATATTGATACCTTGAAAGACACCCATCCCAATTTGATTATTTGCGGCGATTATAACATTTGTCATGAGGCCATAGATATTCACGATCCAATTAGAAATAAGAATGTATCAGGTTTCTTGCCCGAGGAAAGAGCTTGGTTTAGTCGCTTTTTGAAAAGTGGATTTATTGATGCTTTCCGACATTTTAACAGTGCCCCTCATCATTATTCTTGGTGGAGCTATAGAGCTAATTCAAGAGCAAATAACAAAGGGTGGCGTTTAGATTACACCCTAGTTTCAAAGCCGATGGAGTCTAGGTTGATAAGGGCAGTAATCCTTCCCGAAGCGGTTCACAGCGATCATTGTCCAGTGCTTGTCGAAATATCATAACAATCAAACCAATGAAATACACAACGATTCCCCAAACTGACATAAAAATTAGTAAAATCTGTCTCGGAACCATGACGTGGGGAAATCAAAATTCGCAAGAAGAGGGATTTGAGCAGTTAGATATGGCCTTGGAACAAGGTGTCAATTTTATTGACACTGCTGAGCTCTATCCGGTGCCAGCTACTGCCGAGACCCAAGGACGAACCAGCACTGTCATTGGGAATTGGCTCAAAGAACGTAAAAATAGAGATCAAGTTGTTTTGGCTACAAAAATTGCTGGTCCGGGTGACTACACTGCGCATATCAGTACAGAAGGGTTTAGCCCAAAGGCTATTAAAACGGCTGTCGATAAGAGCCTTAAAAGATTACAGACCGATTATATCGATTTGTACCAACTTCATTGGCCAGAGCGACATACCAATAGATTTGGAATTAGAGACTATCAGCACAGGCCGGATGATCCATGGACAGAAAATTTTCATGAAGTTTTACTAACCCTAGATGAAGTAGTCAAGACGGGTAAAATCAGACATATTGGAATTTCTAATGAATCATCGTGGGGGACCATGAGATTTTTGGAGGAATCGAAAACGCATCAGCTGCCCAGAATGCGTACCATTCAGAATTCATATTCTCTTTTAAACAGAACTTTTGAAGGCGATCTTGCCGAAATTGCAGTGAGAGAAAATATAGGTCTATTGGCCTATTCACCTCTGGCCTTCGGGGTACTTAGTGGAAAATATATTAATAATACTGCTGCTGAAAATTCTAGATTAAAACTCTTTCCTCGTTTTTCAAGGTATAGTAGTGAGCAATCTACCGAGGCGACTAGGAAATATATGGCAATTGCTAATGAGTTTAATATCAGTTTGGCGCAAATGGCATTGGCTTTTGTTAACGCTCAACCTTTTGTAACAGCCAACATTATTGGAGCTACCAATTTGAAACAATTGGAGGAAAATATTTTAAGTATCAATCATACCTTATCGGATGATGTATTGAAAGCAATAGCTGAAGTGCATGCCCAAATTCCTAACCCTGCGCCTTAATTTTAGGATATAAAAAAACCCCACATTTGTGGGGTTTTTAATTAGCGCAATCTCTTTCCTTTTGCGTCGAGAAAATGAAATTCGAGATAGGTATAGGCATCCCTAGGTAGGATTTTCACCCAGACCTTGTGTTTGAAGTACCATTTCATTCGTATGGAAGGAAAGCCTTGTTTCAAAAAGGCTGCAATAAAGGGATGTACATGAAGTACCATCTTTTTATGTTTCTTGCGAATAAGGGATTCTAGCTCCAAAGTCATAGTTTGTAACAATAAAATAGGTGCTTCTACCTCTTCATTGTTTCCGCCGTTAGGGTCCTTCTCTTTGGTTTTGATTTCCATTTCTGGACGAACACGCTGTCGTGTCATTTGTATCAGACCAAATTTTGAAGGAGGCAAAATTTTATGCTTTGCCCTATCATTTTTCATCTCATCTCTAAAGTGATTGAAAAGCTGTTTTCTGTTTTCGGCTCTGCCCAAATCAATAAAATCGATAACAATAATACCGCCCATATCGCGCAAGCGCAGTTGCCGGGCAATTTCAGTTGCTGCCAATAAATTCACTTCGAGTGAGACCTCCTCAGGATTTTTCGAGTTGTTTGATCCTTTGCCACTATTGACATCGATAACATGCAGTGCTTCTGTATGTTCTATGATAAGTGAGGCTCCTTTGTCTGTTGAAACATGGCGACCAAACGAGGTTTTAATTTCTCGTTCAACGCCGTACTTCTCGAAAATAGGAACTGAAGATTGATAAAATTTGACTATCGACTCTTTTTGGGGTGCTATTTCAGCGATGTTGTCTTTGATTTGATAATATAAATTCTCGTCGTCAACAACGATTGAAGTAAATGAGTCGTTAAAAATATCTCTAAGAATGGAAAAAGCCTTGTTGCCGTCTTCATGAATTTTTGTCGGAAAACTCGCTTTTGGAATTTTCTTGCACAATGCAATCCATTTGTTGTATAGATTAGACAAGTCCCGATCCAAATCGGCAACTTTCTTATCTTGTGCAACTGTTCGTACAATTACTCCAAATCCTTTGGGAGTAATACTTTTTACTAGTCTTTTGAGTCGGTCTTTTTCTTCATGACCTTCAATTTTCTGAGAAATCGAAATGCGGTCTGAAAAAGGTACCAATACGAGGTATCTTCCAGCAAGTGATATTTCGGAATTCAGTCTGGGACCTTTTGTTGAAATAGGTTCCTTAATGACTTGTACCAAAATGGATTGATTGACTTTGACAGCGTCAACTATTCTTCCGTCTTTATCAATACCGTCTTCTAACTCGTAATTTTTGAGAGAAAAATCTTTTAACTTACCTGAACTTACGCTTTTGACGAATTTTATGAGAGATGGTACATTAGGACCTAAATCGTGATAGTGTAAAAAACCATCTTTTTCGTAGCCAACATTAACAAATGCTGCATTCAATCCTGGAACACATTTTCTTGCTTTAGCAATAAAAATATCGCCAACTGCAAACTGTGTATCTCCTTCATCTCTGTGTAATTCTGTCAATCTACCATCTTCCATGAGGGCAAAATCAACTTGTCCCGAATCAGAACGTATGATTAATTCTTTTGACATATATAGTTAATTTAAATCCATACCCAAAACGGGTACAGATGGATTTATGTAATATTTACAGGATAATTGTCGTAAAACTCAACGCGACACTTGAGTGAAAACGCTGAATTTAGATGTCAAAGAACGCTATTAGATGAAGAGTAATCTAAATTACTTCTTCTTGTGACGATTCGCACGTCTGCGCTTCTTGCGCTTGTGCGTCGCTACCTTATGTCTTTTACGTTTTTTACCGCTTGGCATAAATAATTATTTTTAAATATTATTAAACAATAGGGCAGCTTATTTCACCTTAACCTGTTCCTTGACAGACTGAACAAACACTTTGGCCGGTTTAAAGGCAGGAATGTTGTGTGCAGGGATAGTTATTGTGGTGTTTTTAGAAATATTGCGGCCAGTTTTTTCAGCTCGGGTTTTAACAATAAAACTCCCAAAACCTCTTAAGTAAACATTATTACCACTAGCCACGGAGGATTTTACTTCGTTCATAAATGATTCAACAGTGGCAAGAACATCTCCTTTTTCGATGCCCAGTTGATCAGATATTTTCGAAACCAATTCAGCTTTTGTCATAAGTATAAATTTATATCTGGTTATTCTTTAAAGGGTTGCAAATATAGAGTTTAAATTCAATAATTCAAGCTCATTTATTAATTTTTAAGCCCTTAAAAGCTTACTTTTGAACTCGCTATATGGTTCAGTCCAATTTATCCGATGTCCTTTTAAGATGGTTTGATGATAATCAAAGAGACTTGCCGTGGCGGACTACGAAAGAGCCTTATTTGATTTGGCTTTCTGAAGTTATACTCCAGCAAACTCAAGTAGCGCAAGGCTTGCCCTATTATTTAAATTTCCGGTCCCAATTTCCTACTGTTTTTGATCTGGCCAAAGCCAATGAACAGGAAGTGCTCAAGGCTTGGGAAGGCTTGGGCTATTACTCGAGAGCCCGCAATTTGCACAAGACGGCTATTGAAGTAGCTACTCACTTGGAAGGTGATTTTCCTAAAACAGCCACTGGTTTAATGCAATTGCCGGGAATAGGCCCTTACACTGCCAATGCGGTGGCTTCAATTTGTTATGACGAGAAGGTTGCCGTTGTCGACGGTAATGTATACCGCGTTTTGTCGCGCTATTTTGGTGTGAGTTTGCCGATTAACGAATCATCTGGGATTAATTATTTTAAAACCTTATCACAAGAAATATTGCCTGACCAAAGGATTGGTGATTACAACCAAGCTGTTATGGAATTTGGGGCATTAATATGCACCCCCAAGCAGCCCAGTTGCTGCAAGTGTCCTTTGAACAGTAGCTGCGCTGCACTTGCTAATAAGGAAGTAATCAATTTGCCTGTCAAAACCAATAAAGTGAAAGTCCGAAAAAGGTATTTCAATTATTTGATATATCTCGATCTGGAGCGGAAAACCCCCTTGAATAAGCGCTTGGAAAAGGACATATGGCAACACTTGTACGAATTTCCGCTAATTGAATCAAATGGTTTGCTCGGGGTTAGGGATATGCGACATCAGGTGTCTGAGCTCTTTAAATATACCATTCAGGGGGACTTATCTTTAATTAATGCAAAACCTATTGTGCATAAACTAACCCATCAACATATCTTTGCGAACTTTTGGCTTGCTCGCGCAGACCAAATCAATGCTGATTTTTTGTCTTTAGAAGTCTTTGAAAAATATCCAATGCCTCAGCTCATCGTTAGATTTTTGAAAAATTTCAGAACACATTTATAGTAAGCTTTCATTTTTTTGTATTTTTAATGTCAATTGTATTAACAAGCCTTTTAGGCTATAAAAACCTCAAGTTATGTCAGGAACTTTAAATAAAGTCATGTTGATTGGTCATCTGGGAGATGACGTTAAAATGCACTATTTTGATGACGGTGCCTGCGTTGGTCGTTTTTCTTTAGCTACAAACGAATCTTACACGAACAAACAGACCAACGAAAGGGTGACTAACACAGAATGGCACAATGTTGTTGTCCGAAATAAGGCAGCTGAAATTTGCGAAAAATACCTTAGTAAGGGTGATAAAGTTTATATCGAAGGCCGGATTAAAACTAGGAAATGGCAAGATGACAAAGGTGTTGATCGTTATTCTACCGAAGTGGTTTGCAATGAATTCACCTTTTTGTCTACAAAATCAGACCCTAGTAGCGCCTCTAAAGACAATACCTTAGCGCCAGAATCACCACCAACTGATAACTCAGACTTACCCTTTTAGGACTAACTAACACAACAGAATTTGGACTCAGACCCATTAAGTTTACTTGTACTACTTGGTACGATTGATTTCGCTTTTTTTCAGGGTTTATTTGTTTTCACAATACTGTTGGGTATGTCTGCCCTAGTGTCTGGGTCAGAAGTAGCGTGTTTTTCATTAACTCAAACGCAATTATCAGAGTCTGATTCTGAAAGTATCAAGCTGATACAGTGCATGATCCAATGGCCAGAACGTCTTCTGGCAACCATTTTAGTGGCGAACAATTTTATCAATATTGGGATTGTTCTCTTATTCTCTAAATTAGGAGATACTTTATTCATCGACATTGAGGATACAGTGCTGAGATTTGTCGTTGAAATTGTCGTAGCTACTTTTTTGCTTTTGATATTTGGAGAAATATTACCCAAGATTTATGCCAATCGAAACAACCTGAAGTTTGCCCTATTTGTTGCCCGACCTTTATATGGATTGTTTTATGTGCTAAAGCCAATTAGTAAACCCATGCAAATGATTACTTCTTTTCTGAGAAGTGGGTTTTCACAGAGAAAATCTAGCTTTAGTGTAGATCACTTGTCTCAGGCTTTGGAGTTGACAGATCCTGAGGATACCTCAAAACAAGAGCAAAAAATATTAAAAGGAATAGTTTCTTTTGGTAATACAGACACCAAGCAGGTTATGAGTCAAAGGCTTGATATTCATGCAATAGATATTAACACGCCCTTCGAACAAGTGCTTGCCGATATTCTAGAAAATGGACACTCTCGAGTGCCAATCTACGATACAGATATCGATCATGTCGTTGGAATATTATACGTAAAAGATTTGTTGTCACATTTAAATGATGCGTCCTTTGATTGGACTGGCCTGCTTCGCGATCCGTATTTCGTCCCTGAGAATAAGAAACTGGATGATCTAATGGCTGAGTTTCAAGAAAAAAAGGTGCACCTAGCTTTGGTAGTAGACGAATATGGTGGTACTTCGGGACTGGTTACCCTTGAGGATATCATTGAGGAAATTGTTGGTGATATTTCTGACGAATTCGATGATGATGATGTGAATTTTGTAAAAATTGACGACTTGAATTTTATGTTTGATGGTAAAACCAATTTGAAGGACGTCTATCGCATTGCGCAAATTGACAATGTAGATCTTTTTGAAGCTGCCAAAGGAGAGGCCGATACCTTAGCAGGTTTAGTTCTCGAATTGTCAGGAAATTTCCCCAAAAGGGGTGCCGTGATTAATTTTCACCACTGTACCTTCACCATTGAACAACTGGACAAAAAACGAATCAAAAAAATCAAATTATCGAAAGAGCAAGTGCACTTTTTGTAACCCTGCTAACGGTGCTTGTATTGACGCAATCGTGCGAAGAAGCTGCAGTGCCAAAACCAAAAGGCTATTTGCGTTTGTCTTTTCCAGATTCCCGCTACCTGCTGTTTGACCAAAATGACGCATTTACGTTCGACAAAAATATTTGGTGCGATGTTTATCAGTCTGTTAATAAAGATATGACTAGGCGAAAACAAATGAATTTGGTTTATCCCAAACAAAACGCTGTTTTGTACTGTACCTATGTTTCTTTAAAGTCAAACGATTTGGAATCGCTTTTGTTGGATGCTCAAAATAGAACTCAAAAACACGCCATCAAAGCCGATGCCATAGAAATGCAACCATATCAAGATGTTGTCAACAAGGTATACGGTATGTTTTACGATGTTACGGGTAATGCCGCGTCACCCTTGCAGTTTTATGTTACGGATAGCATAAATCACTTTTTGTCGGGCGCGCTCTATTTCTCTAGTCAACCCAATTATGACTCTATCCTCCCAGCAATTGATTACTTGAGATCGGATCTCCGTCGTTTCATGGAAAGCTTGCAATGGAAATCTCAGGAATAACTAAGAGCTTTTTGTCTTACAGCATTCTTTTTTACAATCGGCAGCACAAGCCTTAGCCTCTTCTTTTGCTTTGTCTTTGCAACAGGGCTTTTCACAATCTGCCTTACAAGATTTGGCGTCAGTTTTTCCTTTACAGCAAGCCATTTTACAAGCCGTTTTATGAGATTCGTTTGTATTAAAATCGCTTACCCTCTTTATGTTTACAGCTTGGTACATGTCTCCTGAAGCTTTGACTGCGGATTCTATATCATCGAGATCTAAAACTGTTGGATCAAACTTGACACGGGCAGTTTTGGAGTCAAAGTCTACCGCGGCATGGGCAACGCCTTCGGTTTTAGATAAATTTGTTTCAATAGTCTTCGCGCATCCCATTGCGCAGGTCATACCTTCAATAGTGAATTCTGCTAAAGCATAAGCTTCATTTTCAGGCATTATTTGTTTTGTTTCGGTAGTATCGACATGTACGATTTCGACTTCTTCTGGAGCATTCTTACATTGAAAGCTTAATAGGGTTAGGAATGAAATTGTTAGGTATTTTTTCATAACGTAAATATTAATTAAGTGGAGGCTAAAGTAATAAAATTATACATTTCTTTGCAATCATAAATATACTAATGGTGAGCGTATCAATAATATTTGAGACCTATAAAAAATGGTTTTTTCTCGTAGCCCTATCTGTCATTTGGGGGAGTTCATTCATTCTGATTAAAAAGAGTTTAATCGGGCTTGACCCAGTTCAATTGGGATCACTTCGATTGCTCTTCTCTGGGGCTATGATTTTATTAGTTGGCTCACATTTGATTAAAAATATTACAAGACAACAGTGGCCGTGGGTTGTGGGTTCTGCTATTTTGGGAACATTTTTCCCAGCTTTTCTTTTTGCCATAGCCGAAACTGAAATCGACAGTGCTGTCGCGTCTATTTTAAATGGACTGGTGCCTCTTAATACTATCCTATTCGGTTTGGCCCTTTTTAAAATTGGAACAACAACCAGACAGGCGGTCGGGGTTGTAATCGGTTTTATGGGAACAGCGGTTCTGATAGGTTATGGAGCTCAGTTAAATCCAGAACAAAATTATTATTATGCCGGATTTGTGATTTTATCAACCTTGATGTATGCCCTAAATATTAATATCATCAAAAAGCACTTGCAAGAAATGACAGCACTCACAATTGCTGCTGGCAATTTTGTCGTCTTAATGGTTCCCGCATTTGCTATTCTTTATTTCAGTGGATTTTTTGAAAATGGAGAATATCAATCCCCCGAGGTATTGGCATCTATGGGGTATGTCCTGATATTGTCACTCTTCGGCACAGCAATTGCCAAGGTCTTGTTTAATCGATTGGTCCAGATGTCTACACCCGTATTTGCATCTTCGGTGACCTATTTAATGCCTTTGGTAGCCGTTTTGTGGGCTACCCTTGATGGTGAGAAATTATATTTCGAACAGGCTTTGGCCGCAATTCTCATATTGTTTGGGGTGTATTTGTCCAATAGAAACAAGTGATTCAACAAGTATAGCGTAATATGTCTTGAAAGGTTTGTTGGTTTTTCAAATTACACTATATTTGCAAGCATTTTAATAATGATCAACCCTTAAACCCAGCGCGATGTACGCAATTGTAGAGATAGCAGGGCAACAATTCAAAGTTGTTAAAGACCAAAAAGTCTTTGTAAACCGTTTGGATTCTGAAGAAGGCAACAAAGTCACTTTTGACAATGTGCTTCTTTTGGACGACAGTGGCAAAGTAACTTTAGGCGCCCCGGTTATAGATGGTGCTCAAGTGAGTGCTAAAGTATTGAAACACTTACGCGGTGATAAAGTCATCGTGTTTAAAAAGAAACGTCGTAAAGGATACCGTGTTAAAAACGGTCACAGACAATCCTATACAGAAATTCAGATCGACAACATTGTTGCCTCTGGTGCAAAACCAGCGGTATCAAAAACTGAAAAGGCTCCAGCAAAACCAGCTGCCAAGTCCAAGCAGGTTGAGGACATAGCGCCAGCTGTCGATTTGAGTAAAATGTCAGTTGCTGATTTGAAAGCTTTGGCAAAAGAAAAAGGTATTACAGGAATTTCGGCGATGAAAAAAGCCGATTTAATTGCGGCCTTAAGCTAAACCTAATCCATTTAAAAGACATAAATCATGGCACATAAAAAAGGAGTCGGTAGTTCTAAAAACGGTAGAGAATCAGAATCGAAACGCTTAGGTGTTAAGATATTTGGAGGCCAAGCGGCTATCGCTGGCAATATTCTCATTCGCCAGCGCGGTACAGCTCATCACCCTGGTGAGAATGTGTATGCAGGAAAAGACCACACGCTTCACGCGAGAGTTGACGGTATCGTCAAGTTTCAAAAGAAAAAAGACAATAAATCTTACGTATCAATTGTTCCTTTTGAGGCCTAATTGCTACTCAAATTTATTGAAAGCCCCACTTGTGGGGCTTTTTTTATGCAAAAATCTTAAGATGATACCGGTGTATTTCATTGGATTATTAGGTGTACCTTTGCCGCTTTAATAAGGGGAGGTCTTTTAATTGCATCTGATCGCTCTCAAAAAACCACTCTAAATGTCATTTGACAAACTCGGATTATCTCCTGAGCTACTAAAAGCAGTAGCTAAACAAGGTTACACAACACCCACTCCAATTCAAGAACAAGCCATTCCCCATGTATTATCGGGTTCGGACATGCTGGCTTCGGCCCAAACTGGAACTGGAAAAACAGCAAGTTTCACTTTGCCCATTTTACATATCCTTAGTAAAAACGAAATTAAAGGACGCCGTCAACCGCGTGCGCTGATTTTAACACCTACTCGAGAATTGGCAGCACAGGTTTCTAATAATTTGAGATCGTATGCACAGTTTACAAAATTGCGCTCAACGGTAATTTTTGGAGGTGTCAATCAAAACCCTCAGGTCAGAGCCCTTCAACAAGGACAAGACATTGTGATAGCAACTCCAGGTAGGCTGCTCGATTTATACAATCAAAGACATCTGTCACTTAAATCGATTTCTATGTTTGTGTTAGATGAGGCTGACAGAATGTTGGATATGGGTTTTTTAGGAGACATTAAAAAAATTATTTCACTGATGCCGCCACAACGCCAGAATTTAATGTTTTCAGCAACCTTTTCTGGTGAAATCAAAAAACTAACTAAAGATATTCTAAATCAACCTGTTACTGTAGATGTGTCACCGCCCAATTCAACGGTAGAGTCTATTTCTCAAATGGGATATCGCGTTGATAAGTCAAAAAAGCGCGATTTACTTTTAAAATTGATTAATGATCAAAATTGGAATCAAGCGTTAGTTTTTTGTCGGACGAAGCATGGAGCTAATAATCTCAGCGAGCGTATTGAAAAGGAAGGCATTACCTCTGTAGCTATTCATGGTAATAAAAGTCAAGGTGCGCGGACTAAGGCCTTGGCCGATTTTAAGCGCAATAAAGTGAGAATTCTTGTCGCTACCGATATTGCTGCACGAGGGTTGGATATTCCCTTATTACCTCATGTGGTTAATTTTGATTTACCAAATATATCGGAAGACTATGTTCATAGAATTGGACGTACAGGAAGAGCTGGCGCCGATGGTGTCGCTATTTCTTTTGTTAGTCCAGATGAAAACAACTACCTCCGAGGAATAGAAAGATTGATTGACTTTACTTTGCCCTTGGAAGAAATTGAAGGTTTTTATACACCAAGAAAACCCTCGAAAAAGGCAATAGCCAGGGGAGAAGGGAAATCTGGTTCTAAATCAACTGGTTCTGGAAAAAAACCCTCGAGAAGTGGTTACAAAGGTAAAGCCTCATCAACGACTACCTCAGAAACTAATTCCAAAGCACGTAAGCCTAAAAAACGCTGGTACTAGTATCTGTAGTAGTCTGGTTTAAATGGACCTTCTGCTTTAACACCAATATAGGAAGCCTGCTCTGAACTCAATTTTTCGAGCTCGACACCAAGTTTTTCCAGATGTAGTTTAGCCACTTTTTCATCCAGATGTTTGGGTAGCGTGTATACCTCATTCTTGTAGTTTTTAGCATTTTTCCACAATTCTATTTGAGCTAACACCTGATTTGTAAATGAGTTGCTCATTACAAAGCTGGGATGACCTGTGGCACACCCTAAATTGACCAATCGACCTTCAGCTAAAATGACAATATCTCTACCATTGATGGTATATTGATCGACTTGTGGTTTGATCTCCGATTTTGAGTGACCATGATTTTCGTTTAACCAAGCCATATCAATTTCATTGTCAAAATGACCAATGTTGCATACGACCGTTTTGTCTTTCATGGCTTCGAAGTGCCTTTGTAAAACAATGTCTTTATTTCCAGTAGCAGTGACAATAATGTCTGCATTACGGACAACGGAGTCTAGTTTTTTAACTTCATAACCATCCATAGCTGCTTGAAGGGCACAGATAGGGTCAATTTCTGTCACAGTAACAATACTACCTGCTCCTCTGAACGAGGCAGCAGTGCCTTTGCCGACATCGCCATAGCCACAAACAACAACTCGTTTTCCGGCCAACATCAAATCTGTTGCACGTCGAATGGCATCGACGGCACTTTCTCTACAGCCGTATTTATTATCAAATTTACTTTTCGTAACAGAGTCATTGACATTGATGGCCGGCATAGGCAGAGTGCCATGGGCCATGCGTTCATATAAACGGTGAACACCTGTAGTTGTTTCTTCAGACAAGCCATTAATCCCATGGACAAGCTCTGAGTAGTGGTCAAAAACCATATTGGTCAAATCACCACCATCATCTAAAATCAAATTGAGAGGTGCTCTGTCTTCACCGAAAAACAGGGTTTGTTCAATACACCATTCAAATTCTTCTTCAGTCATACCTTTCCAGGCATATACTGGTATTCCAGCGGCGGCAATAGCTGCGGCAGCGTGATCTTGAGTGGAGAAAATATTACAAGAACTCCAAGTAACCTGGGCTCCCAGGGCAACCAATGTTTCGATCAATACAGCTGTTTGAATGGTCATGTGCAGGCATCCTGCGATCCGAGCACCAGCAAGCGGCTGGGACGGACCATATTCTCGACGAAGTTGCATCAAGCCCGGCATTTCGGCTTCTGCCAAAGTAATTTCTTTACGACCCCAATCGGCCAAGGACATGTCTTTGACTTTAAATGGTACAAAGGATACTGTTTTAGTGCTCATAAGATTATATTTGTCTTTTAAATCGCTGAGCAAAAATACGCATTCCAAACAAAACGACCTTGCCATTATTCAAATCCATTAAGGTAAATTCTGAAACTGCTGTACACATTTGGATGATTACAGAAGCTGCTGACGAACTTCAAGCCAATCTGGTTTTGACCCCAAAGAGTGGAATTCGTTTAGCAGGCATGAGAAGCCTCATCCACCGCTGTGGATTTCTCAGTGTTCGGCATTTGTTGGCAATCGAAAATTACTTTGATGCCGATTTGATCTATGATGACTCGGGCAAACCTCACTTGAGCGATGGTCGCTATATTTCGATTACCCATTCTTTTGACTATGCCGCAATCATTGTCAGCGATAAACCAGTAGGTATTGATATTGAAAGGGTTAGATCCAAAATTGTTAAGATAGCAACGAAATTTATCGGTTCGGAATGGGATTATCTGGATCAAGAGAGTGATCAATTTGTCCATCAATTAACTGCTATTTGGTGCGCCAAGGAGTCCTTGTATAAGCTGTTAGCTATCCCTGGTTTGAGCTTTAAGAATCATCTACAAATCCCGCCCTTCTTACTCACCGACCATTCACTAATGGGAGAGTGTCATTACGATGCTGTTTTGCAGCAGTACCAATTAGCACATTTGTCTCTTGGAGATTATCATTGTGCGTTTATCATCAGCTAGTGCTACCCTATAAAGTGTATATTTGCTCGACATTAAAATAATCTATAACAATGACTCAGGTCATCGATTTTTTTATTGAGCCCTATGTGGGACGTTCAACCAGTCTAATTCTACTCGAAGTGGTAGCGTTTGTCTTTGGCATTGCTAGTGTGGTTTATGCCAAGCAGGCCAATATTTTGGTATATCCTACAGGACTTGTTGCTACCATTATTACGGTCTATCTGTTGTTTTTGGCAGAACTGATGGGGGATATGATGATGAACTTCTATTATTCCATTATGAGTATTTACGGTTGGTGGAACTGGTCGAGACGGCAAAACAACCAATTGGCAGTTGCGGTGTCTAGAACCAATACCAAGGAGAAAATGATAGGTGTAGCCATGTTTATTGCCACTGTTGTGATTACTTCTGTCGTATATCTGGGTAGTAATGTCGCTATTGGTCCAACCAACTATATCGATATTTTTACCTCTGGATTATTTTTTACGGCCATGTGGTACATGGCCAACAAAAAACTAGAAAATTGGACCCTTTGGATAATTGCGGATATTATTACGGTTCCGCTTTACCTCTATAGAGGATGGGGCTTTTTGTCACTACAATATTTAATTTTTACCATTTTGGCTATTCAAGGCTATCGTGCATGGAAGAAACAATTGAGCAACAGGCTTCAGACTGCCTAAAGGTAGTTTTATTTGGCCCAGAATCGACAGGAAAAACTACCTTGTCACAGCAGTTAGCAGCGCATTACCAAACCCCATGGGTGCCCGAATTTGCGCGAGATTATTTGCAAGAAAAATGGGATCGGGAACAAAAGTCCTGCGAGCCAAAGGATCTGATGCCCATTGCAGTAGGGCAGATGGCTCTCGAAAACAAACTGGCACAACAAGCTGATAAAATCTTGATTTGCGATACGGACTTGCTCGAAACTAAGGTTTACTCTGAAACCTACTACGATGGGTTTTGTCCCGAGCCCATTGCCAAAGCAGCCCTGTCTCACCAATACGATTTGTATTTTTTGACCGACATCGACGTGCCTTGGGAAGCCGATGACCTGCGCGATCGGCCGCTGTTGAGACACGCCATGTTCGAAGCCTTTAAAGCTACTCTAGACCGTTACCAAAAGCCTTACATCCTGCTAACAGGCTCCAAGGAAGCGCGTTTCGAAACCGCGGTTAAAGCAATTGAGGCTTTGATGGATAAATTCTAAATTATTGTCTGGATATTAAGGACATCGCTTAGTGACGGTTCTAAGGTTGTCTTATTTGGATTCTTGATGAAGGTCTAACAGGACGTCTTTACCTTGACATTGAGCGAACATCAATAAAACAGCCATACTCGCAACGTGTCGAAAGATTGTTTTCATGAAAGGAGCATTTGAGGGTTTGATTTATATAAAGTTCAAAATGGATATTGAGACATGCAACTGGTGTTAGTAAGCGCTGGTCATTTCCGGCTGAAATGATCCTAAAAGGCTATAACTGAATTATTTATTGATATCATATAAAAAGCAAAACACCAATTAAAAAAAAACCTATATTTGTGCCGTTCTCGAAAGGGGTGCCAAAAGCGGCTGAGATCATACCCATTGAACCTAGAACAGGTAATGCTGTTTAGGAAATTTTTGTTAAACCAGAGGCGCTAAGGCGCATCACAACTTGGAGTAATTCCCCTTTATTATTCTGTTTGATCAAAACATGAATACCAAACAAATCCTTTTAATTGCTGGTATATTACTGCCAGCATTAGCCTTGGCTCAACAGCCTCAAGATTCCTTAACAATTCAAAATTTAGAACCTGTTTTGCTGCGATCAATCAAAGTAAAACCCACAGCACCTATCGCACATACCAATGTGACAAAAGCTGAATTGGTGTCACGCAATTTAGGTCAAGATCTGCCCTATTTGCTCAATGACTTGCCTTCGGTGGTTATCACGAGTGATGCAGGGGCTGGGATAGGTTACACGGGCCTGAGAGTGCGCGGGGTGAGCGCACAGTCTACCAATATTACCATCAATGGGATTCCCTACAACGACGCAGAATCCTTGGGCACCTATTGGGTTGACCTTCCTGATTTTGCTTCGTCCGTGGAGCAGTTGCAACTGCAAAGAGGAGTGGGTGCTTCGACCATGGGTACAGGTGCCTTTGGCGCAAGTATCGCCATTCAAACCGAACAACAATCCGAGCTAGCCTTCGCTGAAATGTCACATAGCGCGGGTAGTTTTAATACCTTCAAACACACCTTGAAGTTTGCCACAGGCCTTATTAATGAACGTTTGTCTTTTTCGGGTCGTGCTTCAAAAATCAATTCAGATGGGTATATCGATCGCGCCAGTGCCGATCTCAAGTCCTATTTTATCCAAGGGGATTATCAAACAGCGCAAACTGCACTTAAAGCCATCGCTTTTGGAGGTCATGAGCGCACCTATCAAGCCTGGTATGGTATCGATCCAGACACTTATGCGAGTCATCCTACTTTCAATTATGCCGGTATTTTCACCGATGCCAATGGAAATCTGCAATTCTATGAAGATCAAGTAGACGACTACCAACAAGATCACCACCAATTGCACTGGCAAGAGAAATGGAATGCTGTTTGGTCAACCCAATTGAGTCTGAATTATACCAAAGGACGCGGCTATTATGAGGAATACAAAGAAGACGATGACTTGTCAAATTATGGTTTTCAAAGTAATATGGAATCGACTAGTGATGTGGTACGCCGTCGCTGGTTGGATAACGATTTTTATGTAGCAAGCCTATCGGCAAGCCGACTGAAAAAGGACTCTGAGTGGCTCTTTGGGTTGTTTTACAGTCATTATAAAGGCGATCATTTTGGAGAAGTGGTTTGGACTTCGGAAGCGGTTAGTACGTTGCCTGGACAACAGTATTATTTGGGTCAAGGGGTGAAAAATGAGTGGAGTGGGTTTGGCAAATTGACAAAAGACCTGGGACAAACTTGGCAGATATTTGCAGATACCCAATGGCGCTTTGTGGACTATACAACCTTGGGGTTGAATTCAGATCGCTTGCCATTTGAAGTGGCGGTGTCCTATCATTTTTTCAATCCTAAACTTGGCACCACTTACCAACTCAATCCGGACAGCAATATCTATGCCTCTGTATCACGCGCCAATCGTGAGCCAGCGCGCTCTGATTTTGAAAATAACCCAGAGGTGAAACCCGAAAGATTGACTGATTTTGAGCTTGGATGGCGTTATACTAAAAAGCGATCAACATTGGAGTTAAATGCCTTTTATATGGCCTATGAAGAACAACTGGTACTCACAGGAAATATTGATAACAATGGTACCCCAATCCGAGATAACAGCGGAAAAAGCTATCGTGCGGGATTAGAATTATCGGCCAAAACCACATGGAGTCAAAGACTTCAAATGTTAACCAATTTAACTTGGAGCTCTAATCAAACTCAAGAAACAATCGCTTCTTTTAATGGGACCTTAACCAACTTTGGCAAGCGCGATTTGACCTTTTCTCCAGAATGGGTAGGAAGCAATAGATTGAGTTATAAAGTCAATCAAAAATTAGAAGTCAATTGGTTTTCTAAGTTGGTCAGTGAGCAATTCATGAGCGATATCAACGCGCCTATTTCTAAATTGGCAGGCTATTTTTTAAATGATCTAGGGATCAGTTATGTCTTATCACCATCGAGGATTGTCAGCAGTATGCGATTTGACGTATTAGTGAATAATATATTGAATGTTAAATACATATCTAACGGTTATTACTACTCCTATGATGATGATTATTCAAATCCAGAGGTTGTCCAAACCATTGAAGGTATAGGTTATTACCCTCAGGCTGGAACCAACATATTGGCGGGTGTTACTTTGAGGTTCTAATTGGAAATATAGAGTGTATTTCCCGATCTGGTAACAGGATAACTTTTAAGTGCACATCTCAGGCTCGGATTTTCCATGGGTTGGCCAGTAAAAAGACTGTAAGTATTGCCATCATCGCAACCGCAGACACCCAAGACACCGTCAATAGTCAGAGTTCCACAATTGCTGGGAATATGGTTAGGATCGGCAGCGTCCCAAGCCAAATAGCCAGTGCCAACGTTAACAACTATTAGCCCCGAATTGGCTGTGCTGGGCACAAAAACGGCATTACTGGTAAAGAGTAAATTACTATACTGGGGTAAATTCATATTAACCACTTCATTGACTCCAATATTGAGGAGATAATTACAGCTAGGATCTATACTGTCTTTTTTACGACAGGCTTGTGTGAGGAGCAATAAAAATACCAACGATAGAGCGGTCGATTTCATGAAATTATCTTAATAGGTCTAAAATTACACTAAAAAGCTTAGAATCATATTTTTTTATAACTTTGCGTAGGATCTCGTGATAACGAGATTTTTCTATTTAGGGAAATAAAAGAATAACCGTACGAAAAGCCCCCAGCTTAACCGATTCCAGAAATGACGTTTTGTGATGTTTTGAAATCGGTGTATCGTGGGGTTCAGGTTAAATATAATTATATATGAATAAAGTATCTTATTACACAGAAGAAGGTTTAAAAAAGCTTCGTACCGAATTGGCACAATTGAAGGATGTAGAACGGCCGAAAGCCTCGCTAGCTATCGCTGAAGCCCGAGATAAGGGCGATTTAAGCGAAAACGCAGAATATGATGCAGCTAAGGAGGCACAAGGCATGCTGGAGCTGCGTATTGCTCGGTTGGAAGAGGCCCTGTCTGGCGCTCGTTTGATTGACGAATCACAATTGGACAATTCCAAAGTCTTAGTACTTTCGCAAGTTAAAATTAAGAACCAAGCCAATGGCACGGAAATGAGTTATACCCTGGTGGCGGAGAGCGAGGCCAATTTGGCTGCAGGTAAAATTTCTGTGAATTCTCCAATTGGAAAAGGTTTGTTGGGCAAGTCTGTGGGTGAAATAGCCCAAGTACAAGTCCCTAATGGCGTGGTTAATTTTGAAATCCTTGAAATTACAAGACCCTAATGGCCTCCATTTTTTCTCAAATTATTTTAGGAGATATCCCTTCTTACAAGATCGCTGAAAATGCCCATTGTATTGCATTTTTAGATATCAACCCTAATACTGTTGGTCACACCCTGTGTGTCCCAAAAGTAGAGGTTGATAAATTCTATCAGATGAGCGGCAAAGAGTATCTAGAATTGATGAGATTTGCTAAAATAGTCGCTACGGCTATTGAAAAGGCAATCCCTTGCAAAAGAGTAGGCCTGACCATCATTGGACTTGAAGTGCCTCATACTCATATTCATTTGTTGCCTTTGGTCGATATGGTGGCAACAGATTTTACAAAAAAAATTGCTACACCTTCGGTTGAGGAGTTTCAAGCGACTGCAGACCGTATAGCCAGTTTTATACCAGACTCAATTTGATAGAAAAGGTGGTTCCAACACCCAATTCGGATTTCAAAACTTTGATTTGTCCGCCGTGGTAGTCTTCGATAATTCTTTTAGCTAAAGACAATCCCAGGCCCCAACCTCTGGCCTTGCTAGTATATCCAGCCTCAAAAATCTTCCTAAATTTGTTTTTGGGTATTCCCGCTCCTTGATCTTGTACTAGAATTTCAACGGTATTTTGTTGCTTGCGCATTTCGATATGAATCGTTCCTTTGCCTTTCATGGCATCAATGCCATTTTTAATCAAATTCTCAATAGTCCAGCCGTACAACTGTGGGTTGAGCAGGACCATTAATTCATCATGGTCACTATTAAAATCTAAGGTAATAAGAGCTGATTGTCTTTTTTGATGGTAGGCAGCAGTTTCTCGAGTGATCTGGACAACGTTCAGCCGACTTAACTTGGGCTTGGCTCCAATTTGACTGAATCGTTCCGTAATGGTTTGGAGCCGATCAATATCTTGAGTCATTTCGACCAACGGCAAGGTGTTGTCCTCTCGAGCTTTGAGCAATTCGACCCAGCCCATCAAGGCCGAAAGAGGTGTTCCAATTTGATGTGCTGTTTCTTTGGCCATGCCTGTCCACAACTTGTTCTGTTGAGCAATTTGTGCACTTCGATTAAAAAAGAAAACCAATGCCAAAAACAACAATACTATAAGCAAAAGTGCCAGGGGGTAGTATTGCAGCTTTGTCAAAATGGGGGCATTGCCGTAATAGATGGTTTGCACCACCTTGCCATCGATAAGGACTTCGATAGGTTGGTTTTCATTTCTGAACTTAGGGATTAACTTTTGAAGTTTTGTTTGATTTTCAGCATAGTCGTCAGGGAGATTGTTAGAGCTCAAAGTGCCATCAATATCAGCCAATATCATGGGTGTTGTTTTGTTACTCGTCATAATGGAAAGCACGATATCTAAATTGCGATTTTCATTGACATCCGAAGCCAAAAGTTCTTGATAGGCATTGGCCCAGATAGTCATTTTAGCCCGTTCTTCAGCCTTGAAATTTTTAAAAAAAACGTTTGTGTTCCATAAAATCAACACAACAATACCTAAAGATAATGTGGTAATAACCCAGCGCCATGTTCTGTTGTATGCAATAATCATGCTGTCAATTTACGGAACAATATACGCCAAATAACTTGCTTTTAGAATTTCATTTATCGCTCCAGACCATTCTATTTTACTAAATTTGTAAACAGAACGCGTACAAATATTACACTACAAATGCCTTCCTTTTTAACCAAAGACCTGAGCACGTCAAAGATGCAAGAGCTGCTTCAAAACAGTATTGGGCCACGCCCAATTGCTATGGCCAGTACTATGGATGCAGAAGGACGTCCCAATTTATCGCCCTTCAGTTTTTTCAATGTCTTTAGTGCCAATCCCCCTATTTTGGTCTTTTCTCCTGCAAGAAGGGTAAGGGATAATTCCACGAAACATACTCTGCAGAATGTAATCGCCTTGCCAGAAGTAGTGATTAATGTGGTAAATTACGACATGATCCATCAAGTATCTTTGAGCAGTACGGAGTACCCGAAAGGTATCAATGAATTTGTTAAGGCGGGCTTTGATATGGTTGAATCTGACGAAGTTCAACCATTTCGGTTGAAACAATCGCCGGCTCAATTTGAGTGCAAAGTAATTGAAGTGGTGTCGTTGGGGGAAAATGGCGGCGCGGGTAATTTAGTGATTTGCGAGGTGATCAAAACACATATCTCCTCCCAAGTTCTCGACGATAAGGGCCGAATAGACCCCTATAAAATGGATTTAGTGGCTCGGGCTGGTGGAAATTATTATTCACGAGCGAAAAGCGGTTTTTTTGAAATACCCAAGCCCATTTCTTCTATGGGAATAGGAGTTGATGCCCTTCCAAAGGCGGTTATAGAAAGTTCAATTTTTACAGGAAACGATTTGGGTAAATTAGCCAATATCACTAATTTGCCATCATCAGAAAACGTTCAGTTGTTTCTAGCAGAACAACGCCAAAAAGGCCTCGATCTGCTGAGAATGAACCAGACACAAAAACAACAACAAGCTAAGTTATTTCTAGATCAAGACGATGTAGAAAACGCTTGGCATGTGCTTTTATCTTAATTTAACATATGGAAGTTCAAGGAAAAATTAAACGCATCAGTGAAACACAAACGCTCGGTAGTGGCGGATTTAGAAAACGTGAGGTGGTAGTGACTACTGAGGAACAATATCCCCAGCATCTAGCTATTGAATTTGTTCAAGACAAAACAGAATTGCTAAATAACTTTCGCGAGGGACAAAGTGTGAAAGTAAGTATCAACCTCAGAGGTCGCGAGTGGGTGAGCCCTCAGGGAGAGACCAAGTATTTTAACTCCATTCAAGGATGGCGTATCGATGCTTTGGACACATCTTCTCAAGGGGGGTCAGATTTGCCCCCAGTGCCGCCGGCTGCTGCATTTCAGCCCTTAGAGGAAATGAATGACGATGAGCAAGACGACCTGCCTTTCTAGACAATGAATATCACTAGGTCAATAACCGCCTTTTACCAACGGTTTTTTCCTTCGCCATTTACAATTGCCATTTTACTCACTTTGCTGACCATGATTTTGGCATTTCTTGTGGGAGATAGCAAAGGATGGTCTGGTGTTATTTCTATTTTATCTTATTGGGAACAGGGCATCTGGAATAATGATCTTTTGGTTTTTGCCTATCAAATGATGCTCATTTTGGTTTTGGGACACGTTTTGGTTTTGAGTTCTCCGATGCAAAATCTCATTGGTAAATTGACCAAATATGCTACCAACACCCAAAATGCGGTAGTCCTGGTCAGTGTGACAACAATGCTAGTCGCTTTTTTTAACTGGGGACTGGGATTGATTTTTGGCGCTATACTTGCCAGACAGATTGGTGAACAAATGCATCGTGCTGGGCATCAATTTAATTATCCTTTGATTGGTGCTGCTGGTTATTCTGGATTGATGATTTGGCATGGAGGTATCAGTGGGTCAGCTCCTATCAAGGTGGCTGAGTCTGGTCACCTTTTAAGTTTAATGAAAGGTGTCGGGTCTCCCGAAAACATGGCCTTGCTCCCTCAGAGTATTAATTTTGATCAAACCATTTTCAGTTCTGGAAACCTCTTGATTTTTCTCGCTGCACTAGTGCTTGTCCCGTTGACTTTAAATCGCATGGCTAAATTCGCGCCATCAACAGAGGTCTGTTTTAAGGAGGCCATCGAAAATTTTAAAGATTCAAAACAGGAGGGCGGAGAACGGCTCGATCATTCCCGACTCCTGTCAGTGGTGTTTGGAGCTTTAATACTTATCGTCTTCTTTATCCAATACGGCAATTCTTTCTCAAGTTTGCAGATCACACCCAATATGCTCAATTTTTTCATGTTTGGTTTAGCCCTGATTTTACATCGTAATTTATCAACTTTTGGACAGGCTATTACTAAGGCCATAACTGGGGCTTCTGGTATTCTGATACAATTTCCACTTTATTTTGGTATTATGGGAATCATGAAAAGCGCAGGTTTAGTCACCGTATTATCTACTTTTTTTGTTGGTATTTCAACCGCTGTTACCCTTCCGATTTATACTTTTTTTAGTGCAGGTCTGGTCAATATTTTTGTTCCTAGTGGCGGTGGTCAATGGGCCATTCAAGGGCCTGTAATTGTTGAGTCGGCGCAGCAATTGGGCGTGCCTTTACCCAAGATGGTATTGGCCTTAGCCTATGGTGATCAGATTACTAATATGTTACAACCTTTTTGGGCTTTACCCTTGTTGGGAATCACACAGATTAAGGCCAAGGACCTATTGCCCTACACGCTCATAATGATGCTGGTTGGTGTCCTTGTTTTTATTGGAGGCTTACTCCTGATTTAGAAGATGGTGTGCCACTTCGTTATTTCAACTCTTGATATCTGAAACAACTTTGTAAATGGTCCATGACCATACCCGTGGCTTGCATATGTGCATAGATAACCGTCGATCCAACAAACTTGAATCCCCGTTTTTTTAAATCATTACTGATGGTATCACTAAGCGGTGTGTTAGCTGGTAAATCTGAAAGAGTATTGAAAGTATTCTGAATAGGTTGATGATTGACAAATGCCCATATATAGGCGCTAAAACTGCCAAACTCCTGCTTGATTTTTATAAAGGCTTGAGCATTTGTTATTGCGGCCCTTATTTTTAATTTATTCCGTATGATTCCAGCGTTGTTTTCTAAGTCCGATATTTTGCTAGGCCCGTATTTGGCGACTTTTTCAAAATCAAATTTATCAAATGCCGTCCTGAAATTCTCTCGTTTTTTTAGTACTGTGATCCAACTGAGTCCGGCCTGAAAAGTTTCCAGAGTTAAAAACTCAAATAATAATTGGTCGTCCTTTACTGGAACACCCCACTCCTTGTCGTGGTAGGCCTCGTAAATGGGGTCGCCTATGCACCAGTCGCATCTTGTCATTGGGGTTGTGTATTTAGGGCGTGCAATTCACTGATTAAGGTGTCAAGTTGCCACGCTTCTTCAATGTCAAAGTCACCGATTTTTGTGCGTCTAAGAGCTGAAAGATGTGCTCCATTGTTCAAAGCGCGACCAAAGTCATAAGCTAAGGATCGGATGTAGGTACCTTTGCTGCAAATGACCTCAAATTCAACATGGGGCATTGCTATTTCCGTTATTTCAAATTTCTCGATGCTAACAGATCTGTTGTTTATTTCAACTTGCTCTCCAGCTCGAGCATGCTCGTAAAGTCGTTTGCCTTCTTTTTTGATGGCAGAAAATATTGGTGGCCTTTGTTGAATGTCACCCACAAATTGACTGGTCGCGGCGTATATCTCTTCATCTGAAATCAAACTGGTGTCAAAAACTTCGTTAATCTCTGTTTCAAGATCGTAGGATGGGGTGGTTGCACCCAACCGAATGGTTCCCGTATAGGTTTTGACTTGGCCTTGAATATCAGATATACTTTTTGTTTTCTTGCCAGTGCATAAAATCAACAAACCACTTGCCAATGGATCTAAAGTACCCGCATGACCTACCTTTAGTTTTTTAATTCCAAAGGTGTTTTTCAACTCATATCTGATTTTATTGACTACTTGAAAAGAAGTCCAATGAAGCGGTTTGTCAACACAAATGACTAATCCCTCAATGATCTCATCCTTTGTCATTTTAAATAAGTGTTACATAGAGTATGGCGGCTAAACCGATAGCCACACAGTAGTAAGCAAAAAATGACAATTGACTCCTTTTAACTAACCTGATCATCCAGCTACAGGCTATGATGCCAATGACAAAAGCAGATGTAAATCCACAGAAAAGAGTAAGTGATCCTATTGAACTTTCGTTTAGTGCACCGTCATAAAGATCTTTGAGAATTTTTCCAAAAATTAAGGGCAATACCATTAAAAAAGAAAATCTGGCTGCTTTGCTTTTGTCAACGCCTAAAAGTACTCCCGAGGCGATGGTGGCTCCAGACCGCGAAATGCCTGGCAAAATGGCAATTGCCTGAGCACATCCAATGAGAAAAGCATCCTTGGTGGATACTGATTTTGCTGTCTTTTTTGCCCGATCGGCCAAAAACAATAGGAGCCCTGTTATGATAAGCATTGCACCAACGAAGCGTATTTTGCCGTCAAAAAGAGCAGACAATTCTTCTTCAAAAAACAGTCCAATGCATGCTGCGGGCAGGGTTGAAAGAGCAATGTTTAAAGCCAAATGGGTATCGGCAGAAGATTTAAATCGAAAAAGATCTTTCATGATAATCCAAATATCATTTCTAAAAACAACCACTGTGCTTAGTGCTGTCGCGGCATGAAGAACCACTGTGAAGAGAAGGCTGTCGGATGGCAAAGCATTGTCGCCCAAAATGGCTTTGCCCAATTCTAAATGACCACTCGAGGAAACAGGGAGAAATTCGGTTAGTCCTTGAACGGCACCCAATATTATCGCGTCAATGATTTCCAAAATCAGGAGTTTTTATTCCGATGCGATAGGATGGCATAAAATTGAATGCCAAGCCCAATTATAACGAGGGTAGGAGCCAGTCTTATCCGCCTCCAATTAAATACTTCAGGGTTGAAGACATTGGGGTCTTCACTACCACCTCCCGACATTAAAATAAATCCCAATGCAATGAAACCAATTCCCATAAGCATCCATTTGAAGTTGTGTTGTCTAAATATGAATTCAGGTTTGTCTTTGTTCGCCATCATTTAATTTTTTTTAATACAATTGGTCGCTACGTAATTTTAAAAATCTTTGGGTCGCAAAAAATGTACTAACCCAACTGATAATCATGCCAAAAAGAAGTATACCCAAACCAACGATAATCAATTCAATCGGTTGTTCGAACAAGTCTAATTCGGGCACATATTTTTCTAAATAAAATAAGGCTGTAGCCAAACCAGCCACAGCTAAAATAGAGCCAATAAGTCCTAGCTTAACACTGTGTGCTATAAACGGTTTTCTAATGAAACTTTTCGTAGCTCCAACCATTTGCATGGTTTTAATGATGAATCGTTTTGAGTATATGGACAAACGAATGGAGCTATTAATCAATAAAAAAGCGATAATGGAAAAAATAGCACAGATGACCAAAATCCAAAAACTGAGGCGTTTAACATTACTGGCCATCAAATGGACTAAATCACGATCATAACGCACGTCAGAAATAAAAGGTTTTTGGAGTTGTATTTGAGACAAGCTATCTAAAAATTGCTCTGTGACAAAATCGGCTTTTAGATTAATGTCTACAACATCCTCCAATGGATTGTAGCCTACATCATCGAGAAAATCTGCGCCGTATTCCTCTTGCATCATACTTGCAGCGTCTTCTTTTGAAATAAATTTGACAGACTTCACTTCCGGGGTCAATTTAAAAGCCTTTTGCAATTGGGTAATATCGGCCGCTTTGGCTGTTTCGTTAAAATAGACACTTAGAACCACCTGCTCCTTAAATTTGTTCGATATGGCTTTGGTGTTTAGAACAAGTAGTCCAAGCGCACCCAATAAAAATAATACTAAGGAAATACTTAAAACAACTGAAAAATAGGAGCTCATCAATCGCCTATTTTGGAATCTTTCGAAGGGGGTTTGCATAGTCATTTAAAAGCATAAAGATATAAAAGTTCAGTCAATGCGCTAGGACTTTTCAAGTGTGGCAATATATCTTACTTTTGTGGAGCAAATTTTTTGTTTATGCGATACGATTTTAAGGCCATTGAGGCCAAATGGCAAAAATATTGGGCCGAAGCTCAAACTTATAAAGCCGAAATGCCTTCGGAAAAGCCCAAGTACTTTGTTTTGGATATGTTTCCCTATCCTAGTGGCGCAGGATTGCATGTAGGCCATCCGCTTGGCTATATTGCCTCCGACATCTATGCGCGTTACAAGCGACTTCGTGGATTTAATGTCTTACATCCTCAAGGCTATGATAGTTTTGGACTGCCAGCAGAACAGTACGCCATCGAGACAGGTCAGCATCCCGCCACCACAACTGATCAAAATATACAGAGGTACAGACAGCAACTCGATCGGTTAGGATTTTCTTTCGATTGGTCGTGTGAAGTAAAAACAAGCGACCCGAGTTATTTCAAATGGACTCAGTGGATTTTTCTAAAACTTTTTGACTCTTGGTATGATAAGGAACACGACAAGGCGCGACCAGTTAGCGAACTTATAGAAGTTTTTCGAACTCAAGGAAATGCCGCTCTTTCTGCAGCCTGTGATGAAAAGACTCCTGTTTTTTCGGCTCAACAATGGCAGCAGATGGATCAAGACCAACAGGCTGATATTCTTTTAAAATACAGATTGACCTATTTGGCCGAGACAGAAGTAAACTGGTGTCCTTATTTGGGAACGGTTTTAGCAAATGATGAAATTGTCAATGGATTATCAGAAAGAGGAGGTCATCCTGTAGTCAGAAAAAAAATGACTCAGTGGATCATGAGAATATCTGCTTATGCCCAAAGATTGTTGACAGGATTGGATCATATTGATTGGACTTTTGCGCTCAAAGAATCTCAGCGCAATTGGATAGGCAAGTCTGTTGGAGCCCTGGTCCATTTTGAAGTTAAGGATTTAAACCGCAAAATATCAGTATTTACTACAAGGCCTGATACCATTTTTGGGGTCAGTTTTGTGACATTGGCGCCCGAGCATCCTCTTGTGTTGGAATTGACCACGTCGGAACACCGCGAAAAGATTCAAAGTTACATCCAAGCCACTGCGCGCAGGAGTGAACGCGACAGAATGGCCGATGTTAAAACTATTAGCGGAGCGTTTACTGGGGCCTATGTATGGCATCCCTTCACAAAAAA
>Ga0209136_1000233_pt1 | contig 41713 bp, 21 predicted proteins | sample SaaInl0LU_22_DNA_FD_184640 | JGI IMG/M metagenome (GOLD analysis project Ga0209136, IMG submission 184640) | Marine microbial communities from expanding oxygen minimum zones in the Saanich Inlet - ESP_90LU_22_DNA (SPAdes) (version 2) | ecosystem: Environmental > Aquatic > Marine > Intertidal... | reverse complement strand
CGCATGATTATAAGATACTACATAAGGATCTTCCAATTCGCCTTGATAAGCAATATAAGTAATACCATTATGATGTTCTGCTGCTTGACCAATTATAGGATTTCCATAAGCGTTATTAGCAAAAAAACCCACTTTTTCTTGTGCAAAAAGCCCACAGTCATATAATGCTATAAGTAGAAAAAATACTATGAAATTCTTCTTCATGTCATTGGTTTTTATTAATTACTTTAAAAAATCTTTACCCCATTTTTCCCTCAACTCCAAAGCAAGTTCTTTTATTTTTTCTTGATATTCTGGTTTTTCAGCTAAATTAACTACTTCTAATGGATCTGTTTTATGGTCGAATAACATTCGTTCATAAGCAATTCCATCATCTTTAATCCATTCTGTATAAAATAGATCTCCTTTAATTAACGTAACTGCATCTTTAAATTTACTAACTGCCCAATCTTTTTTGGATTTTTGTCCATTTATTATGGGTACAAAACTTTTGCCATCAACTGTTTTTGGGATTTCTAACCCAACCAATTCTGCTAAACTTGGGTACACATCAATATATTCAGTAATAGCGTTTGTTTTTGTTCCTTTTGTTTTTCCTGGAACCTTAATTATTAAGGGAGTTCTCAAAGCAGTTTCAAAGGTAACATGTTTGCACCATAATTTATGATCGCCTAAATTCCAACCATGATCTCCCCAAAGAATTACAATGGTATCGTCTTCTAATTCCAAACGTTTTAATTCGTCTAAAACCAAACCAATTTGTGCATCAACATAACTTACACAAGCATAATAACCGTGAATGAGTTCTTTTGCCAAATCATCAGATAAATGTCCTTTTTTAGGAATATTTTCATACTGTCTTAACTCACCATATTTATGAAATGCTTTTTTAGGTGTTGTTTTTGGCTGCCTATAACTTTCTGGAAGTTCTATTTCATTTCTATTATATAAATCCCAATATTTTTTTGGAGCCGTAAATGGTAAATGTGGTCTAGATAATCCCATTGTTAGAAAAAATGGTTGATTAGACTTTTTTAATTTCTTTAAATCCTGAATTACTTTTAAAGCTAATTTTCCATCTCTATATACAGAATCATGCACTTCTGCTACTTCAAAAGGCAATCCTCTTTTTGTGTTTTTTCTTATTTCTTGACTTTCTGGTAAAGCATAATTCCATTTGCCTGGAGATTGGTATATTTCATCCCAGGCTTCAGCATCATCTTTATTAGAGTGATAAATTTTACCATTAGAAATAGTGCGATAACCATTTTGTTTTAATAACATTGGTAAAGAAATAGCACCAGGATAATCCTCATTAACTTTAGTTTTAGCATCAATAAAACGTTTTCTAGTTGGTCTTGCACCTGTCATTAAACTTGCTCTTGATGCTCCACAAACAGGTATATTACAATACGCTCTATTAAACACTAAACTTTCTGAAGCTAACTTGTCTAAATTTGGTGATTTGATATGATCTGCTCCGTAAAAATTAAGTTCTGGACGTAAATCATCTACAGCAATAAATAGAATATTAGGTTTCTTTTTTTTGACTACTTCTTTTTTTATTTTGTTAGAACTGCAAGCAACTCCTAAAAATAATATCAGCAATACTGCACAATATTTAATTCTATCTAAATTTATCATAAGATGTTATCTTTTTTATTTTTGTAAAAAGTCGCTAATTAGAATAAAATGTGACACCAATTCTTTCTTTTAAATTTTTGTTTTCTAAATTGATCTTATAAATCAATTCTTCTATTTGCACTATTACTTTTTATAGCAGCTTCAATAACTTTAATTACATCCAGACCTTCATTTCCAGAAACTGGAACCGATTTATTATTTCTGATGGCTTCGTAAATCCCATCATAATATTCCATATAATTTCCTTTAAGAGAGGTTACCTTTTCTCTAATAATTTCTCCATTTTTTTCAGTATGTAAAAGCCCTTCTTCTTTTTTAGGTTCTGTTCCCCAATTTGCCAAACTTGGTTTTTTACCTTCCATCAATTCTTTTTCTTGAACATCTGCCTTCGATTTTATAAACGATCCTTTTCTACCATGAAAAATATTTCCTGGTAAAGGTTCTCTAACAAAATAGCTAGATTTTAAGGTTACTCTATGCGATTTGTAGTACAACTTCACATCAAAATAATCAATGACTTTAGATGTTGGTCTAAACGAACTCAAGTCTGCATATATGGAATTTGGCATACCAAACAACACCAATGCCTGATCAATTAAATGAGAGCCTAAATCATATAAACTACCAACTGCAGGAGTATTTTCTTCTTTATGCGTCTTATAACTTAAATTAGGGTCAAAACGATCATAATGAATTTCAGCATCTACAATTTCACCAAGTAAACCTTGGTTTAGTACTTTTTTTACGGTTTTAAAATCACTATCATATCTACGATTGTGAAAAACTGAAAGCAACACATTTTGCTCTTCTGCCAGCTTAATTAATTCTTTTGCCTCATCTACAGTTGCTGTAAATGGTTTTTCAATAATCAAATGTTTGCCAGCATGAATTACTTTTTTAGCAAAATCGAAATGTGTAATATTTGGTGTATTTATAACTACTAATTCAATAGCTTCATCCAACAGTAAATCCTCTAAACTTCGAAAATTTTTTATGGTTGGGTATCTTTTTTGAGCTTCGTTTTTAGTTCTTTCAAGAACTGCATATAAATTGAATTTAGAATTAACATCAATAAAAGGTGCGTGAAAAACAACTCCACTCATTCCATAAGAGCACAAAGCTGTATTTATTTTAGCATTCGTCATAATAGTTTACTTCTTTTCAAGCGAAAAGGTAAGCATCCAATCTACACAATCCACAGCACTAAATACTTTTGCGTTTCCTTTAGAATGATTAGCACCTTCAAATTCCGTATAATGAACATTTTTATTACCAGCTGCTTTTAAACGCTTTACCATATTTTTTACAGGAGTTACATTTTTAGTGTCTTCTCCACCAACCATTCCCCACATTGGTATATTAATAATTTTGTCGATGGCATCAGTATCTTTAAAACTTCTAGTGCCACTAACTGAAGCTGCTGCAAATCTTTCTGGCGAATTTAAAATCCAACGCCAAGTTCCACTTCCTCCCATACTATGTCCCATCACATAAATTCGATTTGTATCTATTTGAGGATATGTTTCTAGAATATAATCTAACATAATGTTTAACGTTTTTGGATCCCAACTTTCAAAAGAATTTGGTTCTACTAACATTAATTCTTTTCCTGCCTTTTCTACAAGCGACAATCCTTTAACTACAGAAGATCTAGATAGTTGTTGTTCTAGACTCCATTTTTTACCACCACCACCATGTAATGTTATTAATAATGGCATTTTTTTGGAAGTTTTTTTTCTAGGCAAAGCCATAAAAGCAGACTGTTTTAGCTTACCTAGTTTTTTTTGTAATTCTTCTGGCCAATTGACAATACTAACCTCTACATTTTTAAATTTTGTATTTATATTTTTAAGTGTTTTCTGAATGTCTTTGGTTTGGAAAGCCATTAAAAAAAACATTACAAAAGGAATCAATATTAATTTTCTCATTTTTATTTTATCTTTTAATTATTAAAAATATTTTTATTTTTTCATTAGATAGCAACAATCTCTATTACTAGCAATTAACCAATGTATCTAGAAACAGAAAATAATTGAACTTTTTTATTCAATTCCATTAACTCGTTTTTTTTGATTTACAAAATAAGGTTGAAAGGTATAGTTAGATGCTTCATCCCATTTTGAATTTACCTTAGGTAAAAAACCTTTCATCTTTTCTATTTGAGCCTTATATTTTGGGTTTCCAGCTTCATTATTCCATTCATTTGAGTCTGAATTATGATCGTAAAACTCTTCTTTTCCATCTTCGTATCGAATGTATCTATACCCACTCATCTTAATAGCATGGTTATTCATTCCAAAAGTTGTAATGGCTTTGGCTTCTGCAAGCCCTTTGTCTTTTTGCATCATGTCAACTAAACTGTATCCTTCATTTCTCTGGTAAGGAGGTAACCCACTTAATTCTAATAAAGTTGGATAAATAGAAAGCATTTCTACAGGAGCATTTATTTTTTTGCCTTTTGGCAAATTAGGTCCAGCAAAGAGCAATGGCGCTTTTGTTGCAGTTTCCCAAAGTGCGTGTTTTGCAAAAGTGCCTTTTTCTCCTAATCTATAACCGTGGTCTGACCATAGCACAATAATGGTATTGTCTGCATATTTGCTACTTTCTAGAGCATCTAAAACACGCCCCAGTTCATTATCTACATAACTGATACACGCTAAATAAGCTTGCACAATTTTTTTCCATTCGCCACTTTCTTTTGCCCATTCTGTAGATGGCATCATTGGTAAATCGTTAATTTGCAAACCGATATTTGGAATGTCATTTAAATCATCTGACTTATAAGGTGGCGTTTGAATATCTTCTAAAGGATACAAATCGAACCATTTTTGAGGCACATACAAAGGCACATGAACACGTAAAAACCCTAAGCCCATAAAAAAGGGTTTCTCATATTTTCTATTTAACCTATCTACAACCCAATTTACAGATTGATGATCTGGCATTAAGGTATCGTTTTCTGGAAAAGCGCCCCAATCTGTGCTTGTTCTTCCATATTTTTCTTTTTTAGATTTTGATGTTCCGAAACCATCCCAAACAAAACGTTTTTTAGGATATGGTCCAAAACCTTTAACTCTTCCACCAGACTCATTAAATACGCTATCTGGTGCGTGGATATGAAATAGTTTTCCAATACCCATAGTGTGATAGCCATTTTGTTCAAAATATTCTGGTAAAAAGGTAATGTCTTTTGTAGCTGGATTTTCTGGTCTTCTTATTTGATTGTCTGGCGTCATCCCATAAATACCAGTGGTTGATGGACGTAAACCTGTCATTAAAGAAGCTCTTGACGGACCACATAAAGGCGCCTGACAATGGGCGTTTGTAAACGTTACCCCCATTTTGGCTAATCTATCAAAATTTGGTGTTTTTACATTAGAATAATTTGCAATGGGACTAATCCAATTGTTTAAATCGTCAACAGCGATGAATAGGATATTAGGTTTTGAGACTGCCTCTGTTTGCTGTTTTGTTTTCTCCTGCTTGCAAGAAAACAAAACAGCAACCAAAGCAAATATTACAAGATTTCTTTCCATTTATATTATTATTCTACTCTGAATGCCTTTATTTTTTCTGTCAAATCTTTTACGATTTCTGGATTGCTAGCAGCAATATTATTTTTTTCAAAAGGGTCTTTATCAATATTAAATAATTGTACTTCCTCATCTTTCTTTCTTTCAGGATCAGGGATAATGATTTTATAAGGAGGGAAAATGGCCATATTGTAAAACATGCTATTTTCTATGGCATCAAAATCGTGCGCATACACTTCTCCAAAAACTCCTTTGCGTTGGTTTAAAGCTTTTTCATCTAAAACACTCACTCCAGGTAAATTTTCTGGTTTTTTAATCCCTAAAATATCCAATACTGTTGGTACCATATCTATACTACTGGTTATGGTTTTATCATCCATTTTAGGTGTGATTTTTCCTTTCCACTTGTACATAATTGGAGTACGAATTCCCATGTCATAAGGAGCACGTTTAGAATGACTTAGATATCCACTTTTTTCAGGATTTTGCGCCCATCCGTTATCACAAACATATACGAATAAAGTGTTTTCGGTTAAGCCTTTTTCTTCAAACATATCAAATAGCTGTCCGCAAGTTTCGTCAAACCATTCTATCATAGCCCAATATTTTGCTAAATGTTCGGAATCTGTTTTCTTTTTGTATTTTTCGAATAATCGAGCTGGTGGATTATGAGGTCTGTGAGGTAAAAAAGGGGCATACCATAAGAAAAAAGGCTTTTTCTCTTTTAATGATAAGTTTACAAAATTATTAATAGTATCTAAACCTTTTCTTCCAATTTCCAATCCATAATCTCCATGTCTTCCTCCTCTTTTTGGATTTCCATGCGTCATTCCATAATCAAAACCACCCACTTTGTGTTTTCCATGCCACCATTTTCCTGTTTGAAAAGATAAATATCCTTTTTCTTTTAGCATATCTGGAAGCGTCGTTTGTTTTTTAAATGCTGAAATAATAGGTTTATAAGCTTCCGCTCTGTTTTCTCTACTTGTTTTACGATCTCCTTTTACACGTTCATACACCTTATCATTTCCTAAAATACCATGATTTTTTGGGTATAAACCTGTAATAATTGTTGCTAAAGAAGGCGAACATAAAGGTGTTGGCACATAACTTCTTGTAAAGGTTAAACTTTCTTTTGCAAATTGATCAATTCTTGGAGTTTCAATATTTTCATCACCCATAAAACTATAATCTGTCCAAGATTGGTCATCAGATAAAATAAACACAATATTGGGTTGATTTTGAGCTTTTGTTGGATTAGTTTCAGTTTCTTTTTTAGACCCTTTCCCACAGGAAATTAAGATGCTTAATACAAATATTACTAAAGTTATTTTTTTAATAATTTCCATTTAAGTTAGTTTTTAGTTTTATTTATGGTTGGTTTTTCAAGTATTGTATTTTCTTTATTTCTTTTAATTGGTCCATTATCTCCCAATAAATACATTTTTCTAAAATCTGATCCTTCTTCTTTTTCGCCTACAATAATTCTAGCATCTGGATGCGCATTTTCTATAAGTGACGATATCACAAATCCTGAATTTTTTCGTTCTAAAAAAATCTTTTCTTTTTTAAAAGAATTTCCTCCATCAGAACTATCCCATCTACTAATCTCTCCAACATCATTGCTAGTTTCACTTTCTAGATAAATACTAACTTCTGTTGCAGACTTTACTTCTAAATCTCCATTTCCTCTTGGAAGATTAGCATTCTTACTTTGCAACCACTCTTGTCCATTCCATCTAAAATGTTGTAAACGTTTAGGACCACTCCTTTTTGCTCCTATGTCAGGGCCAACCAACACACAAACTTGTGGAATACCATTTAAATCAACATCAGCAATTCCCTGAAATGTCCAGTCGTTTGGAATTATTTTAACAACAGTTTTTTCGTCTGCCAATTCTTTAGTTAATGGCATTTTTAAAGATTCGTTTTTAACATTTCTCCATTCGCCTGTTTTCGTATCAAAAACCATATAATATAAGTTGTGACGTTCTGGAATATGGCCACGTTTGTCTTGAGCGTTTTTATTGTCTCTACAAGTATGATAATCAAAAGCAACAACAATATCATCTCCATTGCCTCTAGAAACCCATGGGTACCAAGAATCTTCTCCTTCAATACTTTTTTGGCGTTTGTGTTTTAAAAATGAAACAGGATTACCAAAAGTAACTCCATTATCTGTAGATTTTTGATATACCCAGTCACTTCTATGTGCTCCATGACGATAAAATAGGTAGATATCGCCATTATCCATTTTTACAAACTGACTGTAGGTTCCAAAAAGTGATATATTATCTAAAGTTTCCCAACTAGAAATATCTAAAGGTTTTTTAGAAACTGCATGTAAATTTTTACCATAAGCATGATTTCCTAAAGGATTTACTCCATGTTTGCGCATTCCTCCATGACCACCAAATGCGATATGAATATATCCTGCATCGTCAATTAGCAATGCAGGTTTGCCATGATTGTCTATTTTTTTCTTACGGTTGGGGTCTTTCCCCATTTCGCTAACACCAGCTTTAAATGGGCCTTTCCATTCTTTGGTAGTGTGGTTGTAAGAAGCTACATATGGATCTTCTAAAGGTCCTTGATAAGCTATATAAGTAATCCCTTTATGATAAACTCCTGAAGGATGTTGAACAATAGCGACTGCATTACCAAAACCATTGTCGGCAAAATAATCTACTTTATTTTCAGAATTTATATTTTTTGAAGCATCTTTTTTAGTGGCATTACAACCTAATAATAAAAAGCATAAACTTATTTTGAGTAGATTTTGTTTTGTAATCATTATTCGATTTTTAATACTTTATTGATATTAATTTTTACGGGCCCTAATAAACCGGAAGTTAATAGTGCATCATTTTTTCTCCAGTGTTTCCAAGATGCAAATGTGGTTCGTTTTGATGGTCGTTTCGTATTATTTAACAACCAATCTGGTAACTTTTTTATTTTATTGCCTTTGCGATCATAATCTAAAGCTAAACTTTCGTCACCAATTAATTTATTTGGCCATAAATTTGTTACATTTATTTCTATAGTATTTGTTCCTTTTTTTACAAAATCATCAACATTAACTCTAAAAGGAGCTTTCCATAAGGTACTTACTTTTTTTCCGTTGATAAATACTTCTGCAATTACAGCTACGCTTCCTAGATCGAGTTCTATTTGTTTGTCTTTTTGTAGTAAATTTTCAGATATTTCAAACTCATTTTTGTATATCGCTGTTCCAGAAAAATGCTGAATATCTTCGTTTTTATGATTAGACCAGGATATTAACTTCTCAAATTTTTCATTTATAGTTTTTTGGGAAGCTGATGGAAATTCAACTTTCCAATTATTTGATAAATCAATGAGTTTTGGTATGGAATTCACTTCTACAGTTTTTGTCTCACCTGATGCTTTTGTATAAGTTATTTTACCTGCATTTGGTGTTATCCAGTTAATTACATCTTTATCATAAACCAATGTTGGTTTTGTAATGTCTTTTGATAGTTTTAAAGTTTGTCCTTTTGGAATAAATAGTGTGCGTTCCTCTCCATCAGTTTTGTAAGTAATTTTTAACGCGGTTTTATCACCTTTCGGAATTTGATTATTGATCAATGCATCAGAAATTGAAATATCAAAAGTATTGTTTGCAACGAAACCTTTAATTTTATCAGTAACCTCATACGTTTTATAATTTTGTGGAATGCCTTCCGTTTCTAACTTAAACTTCCCGAAAACTGCTTTTAAAACTTTTAGTGGTTGATGACCTGCATCAATTTCAATATGTTCTCTTTCTTCTGCATAAATTTGATGTTTCGTTTCTCCTATTTGGTATTCCATTCTAAACTGTTTTTTGTAACCCATTGCAGGATCACAATCGCAAAACGCTCTCGACATTTTAAAGTCTAATTCACCATCAATTATAGCATTATTTACTTTGTCTGTAATATCGATTAAACCTTCTTGAAGAAACGTTCCGTATTCTGATTTTACAATTTCTAAGTTAGAAAGAGGCTCTGATTTTGGTTGTTCTAATTCCATTTTAACGGATGTTAAATGGTTTGTTATTGTTGGCTTTTTGAATACAATGAAAACAGATTCTTCCATCCCTAAAGATAACGGAACTGTAGTTGTGCCATCTTTGTTCTCTTTAAAAACCACCACATCTTTCATAGTGCCTTTTTCCGAATTCCAAAGTTCTGGTTGTTTTCCAGAAACTCGAAAACGTGCTACAATAGCTCTTGCTTCTTTTCTAGCATTGGCGATAAAATAAATATCAGCATCAGCTGTTTTTCTATGGATGAAACTCAAATCTGTTTGATCGCTACTTTCTATTTTAAAATCGGGTGTTTTTTCACTTAAAACTTCGCTAACAGAAATGTCTTTTACCAATTCTTTTCCCCATAATTCATCAACATAAGTTTTAACAACTTCATCATTACTAGGATAATTAGTTAAACTTGGAGATTGCGATGGTTGTTTACCTATTACAATTGCACCACCTTCAACCAATTCTTTTACTTTTTTTAAGGTTTCAGGTTTTATGAAATCAGATTCTGGTAAGACTAAAAACTTATAAGTGTTGCCTACTGAAGAATAAATTGTTCGTTTTTTAACAGTTAAGTCTTTCAATTTATTGGCACCAATCAAATCATAATCAAAACCAATTTTTTTAATTTCTGGTTTTAGAAAAGCCGTATTTGGTGATGATTCTCCAGTAAACACTAAAACATCGGCCACATTTTCACCTTGCTGCAATAAAAATTGAGAACGTGCTATATAATCTAAAAATCCTTTTCCTTGATTCCACCAAGTATTATTTCTATTAAAATCAAATCCGTGATAACTCAATCCCAAACCAGGTGCAACATCCCAAGGTTGGTGTACATAAGTATGAAAAATGAATCTTGTAATGCCTTGCGCCCAAGCTTGATCTCCAATTGATTTTATATCTGCTGGGTGTTTGTCCCAACCACCAATTCCTGTAAATGCTTCTGCACCAACAATTGCACTTCCATTTAAATGCGCAATAGAAGACACAAATTTTGGCGAATCAAAAAACGGATAACCTCCACTCCAAAACTCACACATCACAATATCTCCAGTAGCGCCTACTTGCATATTATCAAAAGGGCCCCAATACGGTTCTACAGAGAATTTCATTCCGTTTTTATGACATAAATCTCTAAAATACGCATAATAATTGGCTGCGATTAAATCGCCTATGGTTCTTCTAAAATCCCATAGAAAACGTTCTGAAACTTCGCCACTTTCTAAATAATACCCTGCTAAAGTTGGTAAAAATGATGTTAAATCGTAACCTCTTAAGTTTTCAAATTGCGTTTCAAAACCAACAGTCCAATTGGTGGTTTCTACCTCATAACTATCAATTAAACAATTGTTAACAGTGGTTCCTATTAAATCGCCTAACTTATCGATTATGGGTTGTACGCCACCTTTCCAATAGGCGTCTACCGCTGTTTTACTCATTTTATCCACCTCTAAACCTTTGGCTTCAGGTGGTGCTGGCCTATTGGTTGTTCCAATTGGTGTGTGTCCAAGTCTTAAAACAATCCATTCTCCTTTTGGTACATTCCAATCTAAAAATCCGTCTTTAGAAACTTTATCAGTTAAATTAACAATAGTTTCCTTTTGAATAGTACTCGTTTTTGGAATGTCTTTCGTATCTGGCAATAAATGATTTCGGACACGTTCGGAAAGCATTTTATAATCCAAACCATCAATTTTTACAGCTTTTTTAGGTTTTGGAAATGCCAAAACTGCAATGTCTTTATAGTATTTAAATTTCGTTTTTGGTTTTGGTAATTGCGCTTTGTAATTTTGATTTCCATTTACTTCAACTTCACTAAAAACAACAGTTTGCATCGCATTTTCTTCGGTTACCCAAGGTCCACCACTAGAAGACCAACCTGCACTATTATGAAACGCTAATTCTAGCCCCAAACGTTTGGCTTCTTCTGCCGAAAATTTGAATAAATCTAGCCATTCTTCACTTAAATATTTTACTGGGCCTTTTGGAAATCCTAAATGCACGTTAAATAATTGTGCTTCTTGGATGCCAACTGCTTTCATTGATTCCAAATCTTTTGTAATACCAGATTTAGATACGTTACCACTTATCCAATGCCACCAAGTTCTGACTTTAGCTTCGTTTGGTGGATTTTTAAATCCGTCTTCTAAGGTTAGAGTTTGCACCTCTTTTTCCGAAGATAAATTGCACCCCAAACCTAAAAGCAGAACAGCTAAAATGGCTAACTTTTTCATTCGTTATTTTCTTTTTATAATTTTTGATGTCGATATTGTAACAGGTCCTAATAAACCTGAAGGCAATAAGTCGTCTGTTGCTTTTTGGAAAGAATACACACTAAATGTTTTACGAGGCCCTTCTGGAAGTGGTTGATTATTTCTATACCAATCTGGCATTTTTTTGTATTTGCCTCTATAATCTTCAGATCCAAAACCTTTTCTTGATCTTCTTACATCGTAATCCGTTTGGTTGGGTAATTTTTCATCACCAATTAAACGGTTCGTCCATTGGTTGGTCACTTGAATTTCTAATGAATTCTCGCCATCTTTTAAAGCTTTCGTCACATTTAAAGCGTGAGGCGCTATCCAACTTACCCCAACATCTTTTCCGTTTACCAATACTTTTGCTATCACACTAACCTCGCCTAAATTGAGTTGAAATTGTCTATCGGCTTGCAACATTTCTTTTTCTATGTTGAATGTTGTTGTATAAATTGCGGTACCTGAATAGTGTTTTATTTCTTCTACTTTACTTGTGGTCCAATCAAACAATTCATCTGTTTTTATGGTTGCTTCGTGAAAATCTTCTGCTCTAAAATTGATTTCCCAATTACCTTTTATTTCAACTTGACTAGGAACATCACTTACATTAATAGTCCAATCTTCTGCATCATTTACTTTTGCAGTGTAGTTTCCATTTGCATAGACTTCAGCCTGTAAATTATTATCACCATCTAAACTAAACTTAGGTTTAGATATATTGTTAGCCGATTTAAAAGTAACTTTTTTTTGTTCTGTTTTTGGTTCTTTAAATACCACAAAAACCGATTCTTGCGGATGCATTTCAATAGCAATATCTGTTCTTCCGTTTATAGTAATGTATTCCACTAATTTGGTAATCTCCCCTGTTTCTGCATTCCATAATTCTGGTACTTTTCCTTCTACTAAAAAGCTACAGTTTAGTACTTCCTTTTCTGTTAAATTATGATTGTACACAAAGTAAATATCTTCGTTTTCGGTACGTCTATGGTAGAAATTAAAGTCTGGTTGTCCTTCTACAATTGCATCTTTTTGGATTGTATTTTCTTCAAAAATTTGTTCCCATTCGCCAGTGCTGTATGTTTTTGTATTTGACCAAATCTCTTTTACAAGTGCGTCAAATTCAGCTTTCATTTCTTTAGAAATGTTATACCCTCCTAGTTTTTTTGGTTTCTTACCCACAATTAATGCACCTTGTTGCGACAATTTGTAAATACCTCTTAAAGTTTCAAGATTGATGATATCGTGTCTCTGTAATGACAAAGCATTATACGTAAGGCCATTAGGTAATTTTAATTTTCCGTTTTCTACCGTTAGTCGATTTACAATTACATCAGAATTTACACAATCGTATTTGTAAGCAGCTGGAAGTTTTGGTCGCATTTGGTTGGCGTGAACTACATGACTAGGTGCTCTATCACCCACAAAAACCAAAACATCTAACACAGGATTTCCCTGACGTAACAGATACGACCCTCTTGCCAAATAATTAAACCATTCTGGACCTGCATTGTCCCACCAAGTTTGTGTTCTATCAATATGAGAACCTACAAAACTCATACTCATCCCTGGTTTTACGTGAGTATTGGATTGATGTGCAAAACGATGAAACATATATTCGTTAATTCCGTTTGTCCACTCGTAATCACCTTTTTGTTTAGCTAAAGCAGGATGAAAACCCCAGTTTAGCTTTGTGCTTGTAAAGGCTTCTGCAGAAATTACATTTTTGCCATAAATATGGCCAGCAGATACTGCTGCACGTTTGTGTTTGTTTGGCTTACCTAACCAAAACTCTCCCATAGGGATATCCGCGTTTCTACCAGCATCTAAACTATTAAAAGGCCCTACAAAACCATAAGGTTCGATGTAGGATATTAATCCATCTTGATGACATAATTCTATGAAATAATCGAAATAATTAGTCACCATTAAATCGCTTACCAATTGTTTCATATCCCAAAAAACGGATTCAACAGTTTCATTATTTTCTATGCTTTTACCTGCGTACATCAATAAAAAAGGTGTAAAATCGTAACCAAAACGTTCTTTGAATAGCTTTTCCATATCGTTAGTCCAGTTTTGTGGCCCCACTTCATAACTATCAATTCCTACATATTGCAAGGCGTTTGGTGCATCAATTTTTGCTTTCTTTACCAATTTACCAACAAAAGCATCGTAATGAATTTTCAACGCTTTTTTACTGAATTTATCTACTTCCAAACCTTTACCTTCTTTTGATGAAGGTTCGTTAGTGGCTCCAGAGGCTGTAAATCCAAAACGCATAATCGTCCAATTTCCTTCTGGTAATGTTGTTTTTAGAACACCATTGGCATCCATTTTATCACTTAAAATAAGAATGTCTTCTTTTTTAATAAATGCTTCTGCAGCAGAATTTCTAATTGGGCGTCTATTTTTTCTGTAAGACGTGTACTCCATAAGATTTCCTAAAACAGGACTTGCAGAAAGCTGCATCTCATAAATACCTGCATCCATTTGGGTTTCTATTCTAAAATAACGTGCTGTAACTGGTTTAAAACTCTCATAAAAATAACATTCGTCTTTACCAATACGTTCTTCTCTTGGTTTGTGAGCTACTGTAAAATTGATACCATCGTCCGATTTTAATAAAGTCAATCGTCCTTTACGCTTATTGATAAAAACGTTTACAGACTGGATTGTGTGTGGTTTTCCATAATCATATTGCACCCAACCTTTTGCTTTTAAATCTGCATGTGTATTGGTTTGTTTATCTATGGCTAAAGCTACATTAAAAGCTTTATCTGAAGATGTGATTATAGGATTTACAGTGTCGTCAATCAATTCGGTTTCTAAAGATGGATAAGCCACAACAGCAATATCTTTGTAATAATTATGTCTTGCAGGTGGCTGTGGTAATTTTATATTTAGTTCTTTTCCTCCTTTTGCAATCACTTGGCTATTTACCACAACTTTCATGGCGTGTTCTGGGGTTACCCAAGGACCACCACTAGAGGTCCAACCATCACAATTATGTACACCAAAACTCAAACCTAGTTTTTCGCATTCTTTAGCTGCGTGGATTAAAATATCTCTGTGTTCTTGCGAGTTGTATTTTACATCGCCATCTGGCAAACCCATAGATACATTAAAGATTAAAATACCGCCAATACCAGCTTCTTTGATGGCTTTTAAATCTTTAGTAAAACCTTCTTTTGATGCATTTCCACTATTGATGTGATACCAAGTTCTTGGTTTTGAATCTGAAGGTGGGCTTTTAAAACCTTCTTCTAACATTAAAAGTTGATTACTTTTTTTCTTTTCTGTACAATTACTGAAACAAAAGCAAATCATTAATAACAAGATGTAACCTAAATTCTTCATTAATTTTGATTCAATTTTTCTAGAGTATTATCAAAAGCATCCTCTTTAAATAGTTTACGAGCCTTTTTTAAATCTGCTATTAATTTTTCTTCAGAAGGTTTTTTGTCTTTAATTTGTTTGTATGGCCATTCTTTTTCTTTAGTTAAAAAAGGCAACATAAATTGATAGCCTTTTTTTATGCTGCTGCCATCTTCCGAAGATAAGTTCCAAAGATCTACACCTACTTTTTGTCCTATTTGTGCCAATTGTAAAAATCCGTGTAAGTTCATTACTGAATAAGAAAAAGATTTTGTTCTTTTCAGCTCTAAAGGTTGTCTACCATCCGGTTTTATTTGACTAAAAATTCTTGCTTTTGTTATTGTAGATAAATATTCCTTTACTTCTTTCGTTTTATTTAGGTACATTAAAATGCTTAATAATTGTACATCATAATGAGTCGCATGATTGTTTTTTCTTGTAGATTCTTCTATTCCTAATTTGCTGTTTTTTAACCAATTGCTATAATCTGTAAACCAGTTAACCATACCTTCTTCAGTTTGCTTATCAAGTACGCCTTTATATTTAGCTAATTCAAGAAACTCTACAACCTCTATAAGACCATCAAATTCAATAATACCAAAACACCTACCTTCTGATTTACCAGGAACATATTGCCCAAAATTTACATTAGGATTCATTTTAGTGTTTTCGTTTAAAAACCAAGTATTGATGAACGCTATATTTTTGTTAGCGTATTTTTTATTATCACTATAAAAGAATGCATCTTTTAACGTTTTTACAGCTGAAATAAAATTCTTTTTCTCAACAAAATCTGTAAAATTATTTCGTGTTTCTGGATTAATTTCTCCATCTTTTCTAATATATGGCAAGCCATTTTCTGTTTTTGGATTTGGCCACCAATAAGGCCCAATACTCATATAATCGTGTTTGTTTTTACTTGGAGGTACACCTGTTTTTTTTGTTACAGAAAAACCATCAACCTTTAAAAGTTTATCTGCTTTAACTAATAGTTTATTATAAGTTTCTACAGCCTGTTTATCTTCATTTTTAATAAGTGATTTTTGATTTTCTAAACTTTCATAATCTATGATAGAAACTTTTTTCATATTGTTTTGGATGGTTGAACAACCATATATACTTATGAAAAGTACAAGAATCAACTTTTTACAAAATGCTATTTTATTATTCATAAAACTCTAAATTATCTTCAATTAATCAATAAACATTTCATCCAAATAAGGGCCACTTTGTCCAGTGGTTTCTAATCGAATGCTATTTGCTCCTGCTTTTAATCTGATGATGGTTGGTACAAATTTCCAAGATTTTTCCCAACCGCTAGTTGCTTTAAATTTTAAGGTTCTTATGTATTCATCATTTACAAACAATTTCATTGGATGAAATTCACCAATATTGTTGTGCATGTATCTAAAACGGATGCTGTAATCACCAGCTTCACCATCGTTTTCTTGATAAAATTCTACTGAACCTTCTTTGTCTTTAAAATCTACAAAACCAGTTCCTTTAAAACGTCTTGCTTTTCTGCTTGCAGTAGCACTTCCTTTTAAAATTCCTTCTTCCGCAGAAATATTTACACCTCTACCAATCCACATATCTTTAGAATGCTCATCACCCCAAAACAAACCTTCAGTTTTACCAAATGTTTCTTCCATGTTTAATACAATTTCACCATTTTGTTTTACAATTGCTTTTACAGTGATATTGTCTTTAATTTCGAAAGCTCCGTTGTAAACTTTTCCGTTAGTTTCAGGATTACCTCCATTTGTGGTGTACAAAATTTCTAAGTCAGTAAATTCTGATTTTCCTATTACGTTAAATTGATTGGCTATGATGGAAATTTTGTTTGACGTATACAAGGCTTTATCGCCCAAAATAGCTCCTGTAATTATGAACGCTTTTTTTGCATTGGGTTGTTCTCGTAAAAACAGTCTTGACTTTCCAAAAAACAAAGCTCTAAAATCTGATTTTGTTCTACTCGTAGGATCAATAGGGTTTCCATTTTCCATAGAAACCTTATTTACATCTCCTTGAATGTTATAGAAGATTTTATTTTCTCCGTAAGGATACAAGTTGTCATTTACATCTAAACTTTCTGATGTAATGATATAACTTGCCCTAAAACTATCTTCTGCTGGTAATTTCTGTAGACTTGTTTTTAATTTTGATGGTTGCTTGCTTGTACTAAAAGATGTCCTTTTTACTTCTTTACCATCAATATATGCTACTGCTTCTAATTTTCCTTCTTGATAAGGCACCATCCATTCGCATTGCATTTCATTCCAAACAGTTCCTGGTTTGTCTTTTCCCAATGATTTTCCGTTTAAAAATAGTTCCACCTCATCTGCATTCGAATACACCCAAACCGGAATTACAGTTCCTTTTTCCATTCTTGGATGCGACCAATGTGGTAACATATGAATCATTGGTTCTGTTGTCCATTGACTTTGGTAGAAGTAAAAGAGGTCTTTTTTGAATCCTGCTACATCTAAAGCGCCACCCATAAATAAATTAAAAGGCAAACCACCATGCACCAAACCTGCTTCTCCATAATAATCAAAACCTGTCCATCTAAAATGACCACTATGCCAAGGATTGTCTCGCATCACTTCCCAATATTTTCTTGCAGAAACTCTTACAGTTGCATTATCGTAAGACGAGTTGAAACTCTGCTTTCTATTTCTCCATTTTTTAGGATTGATGCCTTCGTAAAAGAAAATTTCTTTTTCCGTTAAATTTGGTAGTTCATATGTTCCTGGTAATTCGTTATCTCTCCACCAAGTTTGTGTTCTGTAATAGCCTCTGGTTTGCCAAGTATGTGGCGCTTCTGTAGAAATAAAAGGTTTTTCAAAAGTTCTGCTTTCTATAAACGATTTTGTTTCAGAACCACCATTTACACCAGTAATATCCATATCTTCAGGATTTCCTGCACCTGAAGTAAATAAGCGTGTTGGGTCTAAACGCCTTCCAAACTTCACCAATTCTGGTCCAATTGGACTATGTGTTTCATTACCTAAACTCCATACAAAAATACTTGGGTGATTTCTATCTCTAGTAATCCATTCTGTAACGTCTCGTTTCCACCATTCATCAAAAGCTTGTTTCCCATAATCTTGTGGTGCTTTTTTATGCCAACCATCAAAAATCTCATCCATTACCAACAAACCAATTTCATCACAAATGTCATAAAACATTGGTGGAGTTGGGTTGTGAGATGGACGAATAGCATTGATACCCATATCTTTTAAACTTTGCAATTTCCAACGTAACATAGGTTTTGTCCAAGCCCCTCCTACAGGTCCACCTTCCCAATGTTCACAAACACCTTTTAGCTTTACATTTTTTCCATTTAGCCAAAAACCTGTTTTGGTTTCCCATTTAACCGTTTTGAATCCGAAAGTAGTTTCTATTTCATCGATGACTTTTTTTTCATCTAGAATTTGGGTGATTACTTTGTAAACATTTGGAGTTTCTGGACTCCATAATTGTGGATTTTCAACTTCTAACTCCACAACTGGAGTTGTAGTTTTTAGTTTTTCACAATTGTTATTGATTTGCTTTCCAGAAGGTGAGAATAGCTTTACATCATATTTCAATCCTTTCAATTTTCCATTGATTTCTGCATTAATACTGACTGTAGCTTCTTTTGCTGAAATGAAAGGTGTTTTTATAAAAATTGAATTGGGTTTAAAGTGAGTTGGATTTACTTCAATTAATTTTACAGGCGCATAAATTCCACAAGGATGATACCAACGTGCAGAAGGCTCTAAACTATTATCAACACGAACTGCAATGGTATTTTTTCCTTCTTTTAGATATTTTGAAATATTGTATCTAAAACTGATGTAACCATATGGTCTTTTGCCTAAATGGTTCCCATTAACCCAAACCTCACTGTTCATATACACTCCATCAAAATTGATGTAAGTAATTTTTGAAAGGCTTTCTTTTTTTATATTAAACTGTTTTCTGTACCAGCCAATTCCTCCATCATGATAACCACCTCCTTGACCTTGATCACCACCTTTTCTAACTCCTTTTTCGAAAGACCAATCGTGAGGAACATTTAAATTTTTCCAAGAAGAATCATCAATATTTTCTTTTGAAAATGATAAATTATCGTCTAAAATAAAATTCCAATTGTTGTTAAAATTGGTTTCAATTCTCTGAGCATAATAAGAGCTTACACATATTAAGAAAAAAAATGTGATGCGTATTTTTTTCATTTGACTGTTACTTAAAAAGATAAGAATCAAACTTAAAATTAAAATACCAAAAGCTAATCCTGTACTGTCAGGATAAAATCATATTATTTTTTTTGCAATAAAACTGTCTTTTAAATTGGTTTACTATTAATTAGTTCTAAATTTTTCAGAGAACTCAGTTGGAGTTATTCCATATTTCTTCTTAAAACATTGACTAAAATATTTTGGTCTTTTAAAACCAACTTTATAACTCACTTCTGAAATATTAAGCTTATTCAATTCAAGAAGTTTTGCTGCATGATTTAGACGAATTTCTTGAATAAAATCATTTGGTGTAGCATCTGCCCAAGCTTTTATTTTAGTAAATAACATTGAACGACTAACTCCTAAATCCTCTGAAAATTGAGTAATATTAAAATCTTGATTAGAAATATTGTCTTTAACTATTTGAAATGCTTTTTCTAAAAGTTTTTGATCTAATGAAGTTAAAGAAACATCTAAAGACTCAAAACTACTATCAGAAATAAATTTATTTTTTAAATTTTGTTTTGAATCTAAAATGTTTTTTATTTTTAATTTAAATTCTTTTAAAATAAAAGGTTTTGTAATATAATCGTCAGCTCCACTTTCTAATCCTTCAAACTTATAAATTAAGGATGATCTAGAGGTTAATAAAATTACTGGGATATGACTGGTTGCTATTGTTGTTTTTATTTTTGAACACAATTCAGTACCTACCATTTTAGGCATAACAACATCACTTACTATTAAATCTGGCAAATGCTTAATTGCCATTTTTAAAGCCACTTCACCATTTTCTGCTAGTAAAATATTATATTTTTCTTTTAAAATTTCTTTAATAAAAGATCTAAGGACTATATTATCTTCTACAATAAGTATTGTATATTTTTTTTCTTCTATGATTAATTCTTCTAAAGTATTATTTTCATGTTCAGGTGAATCTATTTGTATCACATATTGAGAGACATCATCACTTTTCTTAAAATCTTTAATTATTTCTTTTTCTGATAAATGTTGTTTTCCAAGTTTAAGGTTTACAGAAAACTTTGCTCCATGAGGTTTTATATTTATAACAGAAATATTACCATGATGAAGTTTAACTATATTTTTAGCTATAGAAAGCCCTATTCCTGTTCCTTTTACATGATTTGATTCAGTTTGTTTATGTACAGCTATTTCAAAAAATCGATCAAAAATTTTATCTTTAAATTCATCTGATATTCCTATTCCAGAATCTTCAACTTCAATAACTACTTCTTCATTTACTTGTTTTATTTTTATAAAAATATCACCACCTTTTTTTGTGTATCGAAAAGCATTTGATATTAAATTATAGAAAACACGTTCTAATTTATATCTATCATAATAGACTAAAATTTCATCTTCTGATGGTAAAAATTTGTAATTGTAATTTCCATCTTTAGCATGTTCTGTAAAAGATAAAAAGATTTCTTGAAGGAATTTAACAATATTTCCTTCAGCAGCTTTTAGTTGAAATTGGTTACTTTCTAACTTTCTAAAGTCCATTAATCTATTGATTAATCTCAAAAGATGGTTGGTGCTACTCTCAATAATTTTCAACTTTCTATATACATCACTAGATCCTGTATAATTAGATAATATATTTTGAAGAGGAGCAGTAATAAGCGTTAAAGGAGTTCTAAACTCATGCGAAATATTTGTAAAAAACTGAAGTTTAACTTTATTTAATTCTTCATTTTTTTTGTGAGCAATATATTCTAGCTCTAACTTATCTTTTAATCTAGATTTTGATTGAACAAACCAAATAAATCCATAAAAAAGACCAAAAATAAAAATGATATAAAGCGTATATGCCCACCAAGTTTTCCAAGGTGCAGGATGAATTTTAATCTTAAGTTTAGTAAGTCTATTATTCCAAACATTATCATGGTTTGCAGCTCTAACCTGAAATTCATATGTACCTGCATTTTGAAGTGTAAAAAACGCTTCTGTTTGTTTTGTAGACATCCAAGCATCATCTAAACCTTTTAAACGATAAGCGTATCTATTTCCAGCAGAGTTGATATAATTTGGAAGTGCGTAACTTATAGAGAAATTAGAATTGTTATGATCTAATTCTAAAACATCAGTATATTTTAAACTTTTAGACAAAACACCATCATCTCCATTAATGGTGACTATTTCATTTTTAATTTTTAATTCAGATAATATTACTTTAGGCACTTTATCTGTTTTAATAATCTTTTTTGGATTAAATGTGATAACTCCATTTAAATGCCCAAAATAAAATTGATTCTCAATTTTTAACCCAGAATTTTGTCTGAAATCATTGTTAACATTAATGTTATTTTGATTGTATAAAAAGCTTTTAGCTGTTTTTGGATTGTATTTAATAATTCCTTTATCAGTACTCAACCATAAGTTTTCTTCATCATCTTCTAGAATAGCGTAAACTGTAGAGAATTTATTTCTAGTAATTATTCGAACTTGTTTTACTTTTTTTCCTTCAATACGATATAAGCCTCTTGTAGTAGTACCAACCCAATTGATATTGTTAGAATCTATAAATACAGTACTTATATTATAAGTTGAGAAAACTTTCTCTTTAAAATAATTATTAATTTCTACATTACTTTTTTTATTAAAATTAATAGTAGAAGCACCTCCTAAGCCTCCAATTAATGCATTACCATTTTTATCTATATAAATGCTTTTAATAATGTTAGTTGCAATTTCTAGTTTTGTATAAGCTTTTATTTCTTTGGTTATTAAGTTATAAATAACAAGTCCTTTACCAAAAGTTCCAATAAACAAATTATTGTTAGCATCTTTTTTGATGTCATGAATGATAACATTTTCTAAAAATTTATTTAACTCTTCAGAAATTATATCTTCTCGAATTCTTTTTGATTTCACATCATAAGTAATGATTCCTTTGTTTTGAGTTCCAATAAATAATAAATTCGTATTATTAAAATACAATGATTTAATTGGAGTATTTATATTTTTATCTAGGGTATTTATTCGGAAAATTTCAGAAATATCTCCTTTTTGGTCTAATAAATTTAATACACCTCCTTCTGTACCAAAGTAAATGTTATTATCAGAATCTGTTACAATATCATTGGTAATATTGTTGTACAAATTATTATTTTTAAGTTGTAAAAAATTTTGATAGGATTTATCCCAAGTGATTATACCACGATTTTGTGTAGCCAACCACATAAAACCATTTTTATCTTTATAGATTCTTCTTATATAATTTTGAATTGAACCATTGTTTTCTCTATCATTCTCTTTTATAGAAATTGTTTTGTTTTCTGGAGTAACAATAAAAAGACCACTTGTTGTAGCTATCCATAAATTGTTATCATTATCAAATTCTAGGTCTCTTACATCTAAATTTTCAGGTATGTTTATTCCTTTTGGACGAACAAATTTTTCAGTTTTAATATTAAAAAATAAATACCCATCAAATTTAGTACCTAGACCAATAATATTTGGAGACACCTCTAAAATACTATTAATATTAAAATTTGTTCTCTTTTTATTTATTGTATATTCTTTAACAACAAACTTTTTATTTTTATCGAAAGCAACTTTAATAATACCTTTATTAGTTGCTAACCAGATTCTATTTTCCTTATCACGATATATGTCGTGTATTGATTTTGAATTTTTGTTGGAGTTTCCTTGTAAAAATCTTTTAAATCTGTCTTTCTTTTTATCATAAATAGAAACACCATTGGCTGTACCAAACCAAATATTACCTTTAGCCATTTCCAGACTACAAATAATTAAGCTGTTAGTTAATGAAAACCTATTAGATCTTCTGTAAAACCTTTCAAATACATCGTTTTTTGGGTCGTATCTATTTAAACCATTTATGGTTCCTACCCAAACATATCCATCCCTATCTACAAGTACATCATTTATTTCACTATTACTGATACTAAACTTATCTCTTGGAACATTTCTATAAACAGTAAATTCTTTACCATTATATTTATTTAATCCATTACTTGTACCAAACCAAATTTGCCCAAATTTATCTTCTTTTATTGATGTAATCGTATTGTTAGATAAGCCATTTGATATATTAATATCCCTGAAATTATACTTATCTATTTGTGCAAATAGTAAGTTAGTAGTCAAAAAGGAAAGTAATAAAAATAGTTTCTGTTTCATTAAAAAACTTATTTATAGCATATCTACTAAATATTTGAACAAGGTAAAAAATACATTTTAATTGATAACATTGTTCTTATAAAAAAAGGAAGCCTATTGGTCTTCCTTTTTCCTTTCTATTAATTCAAAAAATAATTGCTTAAAGAGATGTTCTCTCTATAAAACTGATTGGAATTTTTACTTTTTCTTTTTTCTTTTGTAATATCAAATTTGCTGCTTGTTCTCCCATCATTTCAAAATTTGTGGTTATTACAGTAATCCCCAATAGCTGTTTTAGAGGGCTATCGTTATAAGAAATTACACCAATATCTTTACCCAACTCATATTTACTGCTTTTTATCTTATTTACAACCTTTACTAAATCATTATCCTCTAAAGTAATAAATAAGTTTTTAGACGCTATCAAAGTTTGTGGAGTTACCTCCTCAATAATTTCAAATTTCAAATTATTTTGGACACAGTATTTTTTAAATCCAACTAATATACTTTTAGGATAGGGATAAAAAGATGTTCTAGGATAGACAATTGTTAATTTATTGTATTTAGATATTGTTTCTGATCCTTTATCTAGAGCTAAAATGATGTCATTTTTATAATCTTGACATACTTCATTAAAATCTCCTTCTATGTTATGATCACTATTATCTAATAAAATTAAATTTTCTTTAGGAATTTTATTTATAACTTTAGTTACTTTTTCTGTGGTATTAACATAAGCTAGATTATTATTTCTAAAATGTGGTATTATTATGAAGTAATCATAAGACTTCTCATATTTTTGCATTAATTCCAAAAATAAAGTTTCGTCACAGTGGTAGCTGTGTATATCTACCTTAGAACTGTCTCCTATTTCTTTTAAGAAGGAATTGTATACCCTTATTTTATAGGGACTTAATTTATTAACGAGAAATAATATTTTAGGCTTTGAAATAGAATCTGTTTCTGCAATATAAGTTCCTTTACCATGAACTGATATTAATATCTTCTTTTTTTTTAGAACGCTATAAGCTCTCTCAACAGTATCCCTAGATAAATACTTTTCTTGACTAAGCTTGTTAATAGAAGGTATTCGGTCTCCAATTTTAATATTACCAATAGTAATATTATAAATTATTGCATCTATAATTTGTAAGTATTTTGGAGCAGCTGAGCTTGGGTCTAATTCAATTAAGTCTACCATGTTACATAATTTAAAATTACATAAATTTAAAACAAACTTATGAAAGCAAAATCTGAAATAAGGTAACTAAAAGTTTTTTAACATCTTTATAAGCCAAATATATAATTTAACGCCATATTGTTTACTTTCTAGGCAGATCATTCTGCAAAAAAGGTTTATTTCTTGGAAATTTAGTTTCCAAAAGTATTTTCATTCTTTGCTCAACTTTTTCATATTTTTTGTTGCCATAAAGATTTACAAAAGAGAGTAAGCTATTTTTATGTTCGTATAATTCTGCTTCTAAAATTTCATGGGTTATCGAATTTCTCCACTCTGTATATCTCCATTTTCCATCAGTAGCTGTAACTCCCATAATTTTCTTTCCTCTGGCATACACACTTGTAGCAACTTCATCCCATTTTTTATTTGGTTTGTTTAATAATGGTACAATACTTTTCCCTTCAAGTTTTGGTGATTCTAATCCACATAAATCAACTATTGTTGGAAAAATATCTACATTTTCTACTAAAGCACCTGATGTTTTACCCGTTTTTCTTTTCTTATAATTCGTTTCTCTACTAATAATTAAAGGTACTCTAACATCAATTTCTACATTAGAGTGTTTACACCAAGCACCATATTCGCCAATTTTATACCCATGATCGCTCATAAAAATAACCATAGTGTTTTTACGTAAATCTAACTCTTCTAAGGTTTGCATTACTTTACCAACTTGTGCATCGATAAAACTAACAGAAGCATGATAGCCGTGAATTAGTTTTCTTGTTAATTCGTCATCTAAATCTCCTTTTTTAGGAATCCCATGATAGCCTTTCAATTCGCCCCATTTACTCAATGCCAAACTATACATACCTTCTGGCTTATTTCTTGAAGGAATTTTAAATTTACTTTTATCATGCAAATCCCAATATTTTTTAGGCGCATTAAAAGGCAAATGCGGTTTGCTTAACCCAACAAACATTAAAAATTTATCATCTTTAATTTTATGTAATGTTTCTATAGCGTATTTAGATACACGACCATCTTTATACGCTTCATCTACAACATCTGCGTCTTCGTAAGCAGGACCTTTAAATGGTTTTATTCCTTCTGCTTTTAAACGCTTTAGTAATGCAATATTTTCTGGCTTTATATAACTGTTAGCTTCTTTTGGAAAGTAAGTTGACCATTCTTTTTTATCATCAGAACTATGATGATAAACTTTACCAATACTAACTGTTTTATAGCCGTTTTTTTTAAACAATTGAGGCATAGAAACTACCTCTTTATGTACTTTGCGAAGTGGTGTAAAGATGCTGTATATGCCTAATGTCTCAGGACGTAATCCTGTCAAGGTACTCATTCTAGAAGGTGCACAAATAGCTTGTTGTACATACGCTTTATTAAATTGTACTCCTTCAGAAGCTAATTTATCTATGTTTGGAGTAATTGCTGTTTCACTGCCATAACAACCTAATTCTGCTCGTAAATCATCAACATAAAAAACTAAAACATTCGGTTTTTCTTTTTGAGCATATATTGATGAAAAGCTAAGTATTATTAGCAGTAAAGCTATAATTTTATACATATTATTTAATTTTTAAAAGAGTAGATATTTAATGATTTTGGAGATTGAACTTTGCCTTTTCCATCTTTCCAATCCCACCAATTAATGGCTCTTCTACTATCGTCAAATTTATATCCCCATTTTTTCATGTAATATGCTCTTGGTTTTACTTCATCTCCAATTTTTTGAAGTTGCTTTTGTAATTTAATATCTAAATCTTTTTGAATTGCTGCAAATTCTGGCTTCCCTAATAAATTATTTTGTTGGTAAGGGTCTTTAATATTGTCATAAAACATACTTGGTCCTTTTGGAATAACTGCATAGGTGTATTGTTTGGTTCTAATACCTCTATAAGGTTCATCTTTATAATTAGCACCAAATGGCGCAACATTCATTACCAAAGCAGCCCTATCTACATTTGGGTCAGGATTTTGTATTAATTCTGCTAAATTTTCTCCTTCAATTTCATTTGGAATATCACTATTAGTTAAACCTAGTAGAGATGGTAAAATATCTGGAGTGGTTAATGGTGCGTTTACAACTTTTCCTTTATTCCCTTTAATATTTGGGTATCTGATTAAGAAAGGAACTCGTATAGATTCGTCCCAAGCCAATTGTTTTACAAAAGGTTTTACACCATGCGCACCCATCATTTCTCCATGATCTGCAGAAAACACAATAATGGTGTTTTCTAGTAAACCTAATTCTTTTATTTTATTGATAATAGAACCAATGGCTTTGTCTGTAGCAGTTGCATGTGCATAATACCCTTGTAATTCTTTACGTGCTCTTTCTTTAAAATTCTCTGTAATATTAGGATTCAATGTTAACGATTCAGTAGGATACATATCTTTATATTTCTTAGGTGCAGAACCATGTGGATAATGTGGTGTTGCAATAGAAATTACGGCTAAAAACGGATTTTCATCCTTAGCATGCTTTTCTAAATAGTTATTTGCATCTTCGGTAATTGCAAATGGCGAATATTTTTTCCAGTATTTTAAAGTTGTGTTTTCATTATCATAATAAGGCATTTTTGTGTAATTATGAGAACATTCTAAAGCTCTCCAAAAATCGAAACCTTGTCTTCTTTCTTTAGGAATAAAAGTAGAACGACCATGACCATCTAAATGCCATTTGCCCCAATAAGCAGTATTGTAACCTTCTTTCTTAAAAATTTCTGCCATTGTTAGTTCTTCTGCAGGTAAATGAATGTCATTCAAAAACATACCTGTTGTAGTTGGAAACCTACCCGTTAACAAAGCAGCTCTATGAGGTGTACAAACTGGTGTTACAGAAACTGTATTTGTAAAATTTACAGCTTCTTTTGCAAAAGCATCTAAATTTGGTGTTTTTACATCTGGATTTCCTGCATAACCCAAGGCTGAACCTCTCCATTGATCTGTTAAAATAAAAACGATATTTGGCTTTTTAGATATAATTTTTGTGTTCTCTGCTACAAGTTCTGTTTTTATTCTTTTTTTACAGCTTGATAATGCAATTATTAGAGTTAAAATTACTGTGAATAATAAGTTGATTTTCATTTTTTAAATATGCAAGTTTATTTAATTTTTGAAGTGAAATTGTATGTGCCTGGTTGTATAAATAATTCAAATACTACATCACTCTTGTTTTCTAACTTCACGTTCTGCTCATCAATAAATTGATTACCATTTAATAGCAATTCTTTATTTGTATTTGCAGGAATGATAACTTTTGCTGATGTATTAGGTGGAATAATAACACTCAATTGAAATTCATTTCCTTTAACCTTCCAAGATGAAGAAACTTTGCCATAAGGTGTTTCTAAACTAGTGGAGGCTGAGGTTAATGGTTTTCTTGGTTTTGGGGCAATTTTTATTGTTTTATAACCTGCTTCTAGTGGTGCTATTCCTCCAATACGTTCGTACATCCACTCTCCAATTGCTCCATAAGCATAGTGGTTTAAACTATTCATACTCATTGGGTTGTACCCCTCTGTTTTGCTGTAGCTATTCCAACGTTCCCAAATAGTGGTTGCACCTTGATTTATTGAATAAAACCAAGAAGGATAGGTTTCATTAAAAATTAGTTTGTAAACCATATCTATTTCTCCCATTTCATCTAAAACCTTTGACAATAAAGGAGTTCCTAAAAAACCTGTTCGTAAGTGAAAATCTGCTTCTTTTAATTTATGCAATAGATTGGCTTGGGCATTTTTTACTTTATGATCAGGCAATAAATCAAATGCCAATGCTAATAAATAAGACGTTTGTGTTTCTGTAGCTCCTTTTACTTTTCCAGTTTCGTCAAAAAACTTTTTATCAAATGCGCTCGCAACCTCTTTGTAAATGCCTTCATATTTTGCTTGTTCTTTTGTTTTACCTAAAACCTCAGCTGCTAAAGCTGTTAACTTCGCTGAGCGTGCAAAAAATGCAGTTCCTATTAAATTTCGAGAAGTATCGCCTGTGTTTTTTCCACTTTCTGGATAAGGTTGTAACCAGTCTGAGAAAGACATCATATTAGAAATATTGTTTTTAGATTTTTTCTGATGATAACCAACCCATGCTTTCATCATTTCAAAATTATCTTCTAAAAACCCAACATCGCCTGTTCTCTTGTAAATTTTCCAAGGGATTATAGTCCCTACGTCTCCCCAACCCGAACTTGCTATTTTATTACCTCTTGTATCTGGCACTGTCCAAGGAATAGCACCATCTTCTAACTGCGCTTCTCTAACACTTTGCAACCAACTGGCCCAAAATTTGTAAACATCTGCATTAAACATAGAAGTTGGTCCAAAAACTTGTGCATCTCCTGTCCACCCCAAACGTTCGTTTCGTTGAGGGCAATCTGTTGGAATGTCTAAGAAATTACCACGTAAACCCCAAACAATATTGCTTTGTAACTGATTTAATTTTGTATGTGATGTTTTAAATGTTCCATTATCATCAAAATCTGAATATAAAACAAGACCTTTAACCCAGTCTTTAGTTGGCTCTTTTGAAGTATCAAAACCGCTTAATTCTACAAAACGAAACCCGTGAAAAGTAAATTTAGGTGTGTAATTTATAGTACCATCTTCTTTTGCAATATAATAATCTGTAGAACGTGCGCTTCTGTAATTTTTAGTGTAAAAAGTACCATCTGGAGATAACATTTCTGCAAAACGAATTTGTAAGGTATCTCCTTTTTTCATAGGAACACTTACTCTTGGGACACCAACCATATTCTGATTTAAATCAAAAATTACAGCACCGTCTTTTTCTGTAATCTCTTTTGGAGTTAATTCTATTTTTGCTTTAACTGCTGTGTGTCTTTTTGGTTCAAGTTTTATATTCTTATCAAGATTTTCAACTTCTACATTTGTCCAATTTTTATCATCAAAATTAGTGGTTTTCCAACCTGGCATTGCTAAGTTGGCATTGTAAATTTCTCCATCATAAATTTCTGCAAATTGTAGTGGACCATTGGTTGTTCCTTTCCAAGTTTCATCAGAAGTAATTATTTCTTTAGTACCATCTTTCATGGTTAATTCTAACTGACATAATACTTTTGGAGAAATAGAATTATCCCAAGGTGTAGTATTCCATAACAATCTTCCTGAATACCAACCAGAAGCCAATTCTACACCTATTGTATTTTGTCCAGATTCTATTAAATTGGAAACATTGTAAGTCAAAGTTTCAATACGTTTATCATAAGTTGTAAATCCGGGTGACATGACGTCATCGCTTACATTTTCTCCGTTTATAGAAACATCAAAAACGCCTTTTGCTGTGATGTACAATCTTGCAGAAGCTACATCATTAGATAGTTCAAAACCTTTGCGTAAATATTGTGGTTTATGTATCAACACATTTTCTCTTCCTCTAATACTGTCTTTTGCAGTATTTAAACCAACCCATTTTGCTTTCCAGTCGCTATTGTCTAACAAAGCCAATTCAAAATGATTGATGGTACTCCATAACGCAGCTTCTTCGTCTTGATTCCAATATTTTACTTGCCAATACACTTTTTGACGCGATTGCAGTTTTTCTCCTTGGTACTTTACCCAAACCGATTGATCTGAATGCTGTTTTTTAGAGTCCCACAAATCTGGATTATTTGGCAACAAATCTGGGCTGCTAGCCACAACAATTTGATATGCAGATTGACTTTTGTTATTTTCTAAGGCTGGTAATTTCCAAGAAAATGTTGGGGTTGTATCATAAAAACCTAATGGATTTTTAAAACCTTCTGAAATGGTTAAGTGCTTTGCTTTTTCTAATGTTCCTTTTTGATTACAAGAGGTAACACTTAAAAAAACAATAGATAAAAGTGTGATAAAAAAGGTCCTTTTTTTAAGTGTATTATTCATTAGATTGTAATTTAATTTGAAATTGATAAGTACCTGCACTTACTGTTTTTATCTCTTGTTTTTTACTATTTGATATCTCTGGAAAATGAATTTCTGCAGTTGTATTTGGAGGAATCGTTGCATCTAAATAAAATACACCATTTTTAATTTTCCAAGAAGAAGATGCTTTCCCATAAGGTGTATTTACACTTGCTTCTGCAGAAGTTAGTGGTTTATTAGGAATTGGCGCAATTCTTATTTTCTTGTAACCTGGTTCTAAAGCTGATAATCCTGCAATACGTTCGTACATCCATTGCCCAACAGCACCATACGCATAATGATTTAAACTATTCATACTTTGCGGATTGTAACCACCTTCTTTACTAAAGCTATTCCAACGTTCCCACATTGTGGTTGCTCCTTGATTAATAGAGTAAAACCAAGAAGGATAGGTTTCTTTAAACAAGATTGTATACATTAACTCAATCTCTCCCATATCATCTAAAACCTTAGGCAAGATTGGAGTTCCTAAAAACCCTGTACCTAAATGATTATCTGCACTTCTAATAGTTTCTAGTAAATGTTTTTGGGCTTTTACTTTGGTTTCTGGTTCTAATAAATCAAAATAAATAGCTAATAAATAACTGGTTTGTGTTTGCTTTTTATTTTGATATTTTCCGTTCTTATCAAAAAACTTATTTTCAAAAGCTAAAGCGATTTCTTTGTATAATTTTTTGTATTTTTTTTCATCATCAACATTACCTAAAACACCTGCAATTTTAGAGACCAAATGAGTTGAATGGGCAAAATAAGCTGCATTTACAAAACTTCCAGGTGTATCGCCTCTATTTCCCATTTTACCACCTTTTGTTGGGTATGGTTGCAACCAATCTCTAAAAGAATGTATGGTTGGAATGTAATTTTTTGATTTAGATTGGTAATACCCCACCCATTTTTTAGCCATTTCAAAATTTTCTTCCAACACTCTTTTATCTCCTGTAGTATTATAAATATCCCAAGGAATAATAACGCATGCATCTCCCCAACCAGAACTTGCTCTGCTATTTTGAAGTACATCTGGTATAATAAAAGGCACCAAACCATTATCATGCTCAGATTGTGTTTCTCGCATACTTTGCAACCATGCTGTCCAAAAAGCATGCATTTTAAAATTGTACATAGCCGTTGGTGAAATCACTTGTGCATCTCCTGTCCAACCTAAACGTTCATCACGTTGTGGGCAATCTGTTGGAATGTCTAACAAATTATCTCGTAAACCCCAAGTAATGTTGCTTTGTAGTTGATTTAATTTATCGTGCGAAGATCTAAATGTTCCGTTAACATCAAACTCAGAATGTTGTACTAGCCCTTTTACCCAACTTGCGTTTGGTTTTGCAGAAGCATCAAAACCCGATAACTGGATATATTGAAAACCATGAAAGGTAAATTTTGGTATATATTCTATAACGCCATCTTTTGCAGCAATGTAATAATCTGTAGATTTTGCAGAACGATAGTTTTTAGTATAAAAAGTATTATCAGACAGTAACATTTCAGAAAAACGAATAGTTAAAGTATCTCCTTTTTTCATGGGTACTGTTACTTTTGGTACACCCACCATGTTTTGTTTTAAATTAAAAACTACTGCTTTTTTAGTTGCTGAAACTATTTCTGCATCCTCTAAAACAACCATCTGTTTTACTGTTGTGTGACGCTTTGGCTCTAATTTTACACTATCTGCAATGGCTTCTATTTCTGTGTTTTTCCAAGATGAATCTTCAAAAGTTGCTGTATTCCAGTTTGGTATTTCTAAATTTGCATCGTACATCTCACCATCGTACAAACTTGCCAGTCTTATTGGACCATTTGTTGTTCCTTTCCAAGAATCATCAGAAATAATTATGTTTTTAGAACCGTCTTTTAAAGTAACTTCTAATTGACATAACACTTTTGGCGAAGTAAAATTTTCATAAACCGCTTTTCCTCGGCTGATTCTCCCTGAATGCCAACCAGAAGCTAGTTCTACTGCAATTGCATTTTTACCTGATGTCAATAAATCTGTTACATCATACGTTAAAGTCTCTATACGTTTGTTATAAGGCGTCCAACCTGGAGTTAACACATCATTACTAACATCATTTCCATTTAAATGCACATCAAAAACACCTTTAGAGGTAATGTACAATCTAGCTTTTTCAACATCCTTTGGTAGTTCAAACCCTTTTCGTAAATATTGAGGCCTGTGCATTAAAAATTTACGTACTCCTTTGATACTATCTTTTGCAGTATCTAATCCTGTCCACTTTGCTTTCCAATCCGAATTATTTAATAAACCAAGTTCAAATGAATTGGCATTACTCCATTCTGATGCTTTTTTATCTTGATTCCAATAACGAACTTGCCAATACACTTTTTGACGCGATTGTAAATGCGCTCCTTCATACTTTACAAAAGTAGACTGGGAAGTTTTTTGTTTATTAGAATCCCACAAATCAGGATTATTTGGCAATAAATGTTTAGAAGACGCCACTACAATTTGATACGCAAATTGCGATTTTACTTCTTCTGAAATTGGCAATTGCCAAGAAAAAGTTGGTTTTGGGTTGTAAAAACCTGTTGGGTTTTTAAAACCTTCTGAAAGTGTTAATTCATTTGGTTTTTGAATACTTTTATTTTGCTCACAACATGTTAAACTTAAGCATACTAAGTTTACGAAAATTACAGTATAAATATTAAAGATTATTTTTTTATTCATCTGAATTTAGTTTGTACTTGATAATCTTAATAAAAAGTTGCTTTTAATTTCTAAAAACTTTTAAAAGCTTTATTTTTCTATTCAATGATCAACTTTTTAAAATAGGTGTTTCTGAATTCATCAATAACTTTCACTAAATAAATACCTGGTTTAAATTTAGTATCGTTATTTATTTGAATGCGATTCTTACTTATGTTTTTACTATAAATAGATTTACCCAAAACGTCATATATAACAACCTTAGCATTATTAAATCCGGTAAATTCAATGGTAAATTCACCTTTTGTAGGATTTGGAAATAAGTTAATCGAAGTTGATTTTACTATAATGTCTGGTACACTGAGTGGTGCGTTACTTGATAATTCTAGCTTCCATTTACTTCTTGCATCATTAGACTCTGAAGTAATATTATAAAATTGATTATCATCTTGATGATACAGATAATTATTTCCATCTTTTACCGCAAATCTATAAACATCTTCAGATTCTATATAGTAAGATGTCCACACTTTATCTACATCGCTATTAGGTGCTGATCTACTTGTGCTAATAATAGTATTTCCAACACCAGAACCTGCCCCTCTTAAAACACCATTAACCTCACTATCTATGTTGTAATACGCAGAAGTACCGATATTGGTATCAACAAATTTCCAATTTAAAGAATTATCGTTAGCAATATAATCACTTGCTACAACATTGGCACCAGATGATTTTAAATATTTACCTGTAGCTACATTTTTTAGTCGATATATTTTATCTGTTAAATCAATTGGATCGAATACTACAGCATTAATTGCAATTTCATTAGAAGTTACAGAATTATTATCTGCATTATATGCCACAGCCTTAATATTAACAACACCTTCCTCTTTAATAGACCAATCTATTGAATAGGGTGCTACAAAATCTTGACCAATTAATTCATCATTTGCATAAAACTCAACTTTTGAAATACTACCATTTTCATCCACAGCATCTGCAGATAATGTGATAGTATCATCGACATTATAAGTTTCCCCATTAAAAGGAGAGGATAAAGCAACACGAAAAGGTTCTTGAATTATACCTAAATCTATTATTTGAAGGTATAAAGGTTGTGCATTACCTGTTTTTTTCTCCATTAGGTAATAATAAAGCTTTCCATTTGCTATATGCACTCTTCCATGATCAAAAGTTTTACCTGAAGTTGCTTGATAAACTGTTTCAAAATTATTAGTACCTCCAACTGTTTTCTGAACAAAAACTCTATTGTTTTTTAAACCTATAATAAAAACATCATTTCCTGCTGTGTAAATAGAGGTTCCTCCCTCGAAATCTTCTGACGTTATAAAATCTGATGCTTCAGAAGGTTTATAGGTATGCAAATATTTGGTGATATTGTTTTCGTTATCTTTTACTTTACTAATAATATGAACATCGTCATTTTGCGTAACTGTCCAATCAAAATCACCAACAATATATACTTTGCTTGTTTGTGTTGTGGTTACATAATCTCCAGGCTCCATTACCTTTATCTTGTCTGCATCATAAAGTGGTAAAGCAAAAGGTTCTCCTGAATGATTTTTCCAACTATCTGCGCCTGATTGATTATCAGAATAGGCATAATACACACCATTTTGATATTGGTATTTATCTGTATTATTTGCAGATCTTCTTTGAAAACCTATTCTTATTTTTCCGTTTACGTATTTCATATTACCATACAATCCCCAATTGTAGGTGATACCTGACTGATTTTTAGCATTTAAAACATTAAAATGTGTAAAATTTGACCAAGTGGAGGAATCTGCATCGTATTTAGAAAACTTGTAAGCGCCATTATTATTACCTCCTTCACGCATATACATAAAAATATCTCCAGAATCATTTGTAAAAAACTGTGGATACGTTAAAGCTGCATATTTTGAGTATTCTTCATTAGGATAGCCTGGTCTGCTACTATTTAAACTTAAATGCTTGTAATCTCCATTTGAGTTTTTTACGAATTTATCTAAAGTAAAATCAGCATCAGATAATGAAGCTGCATTTTCAACCGTATAACTGTATCTGAAATAATCATTACTTAAACTACCATCAGATGGTCTAGAATTACCATAAGCATGCATGTCGTAAAGCAAATGAATTGTGCCATCTTTAGGACTAATAGCAACAGCAATAGTATTATGCGACTCACCAATCCAATATTTATTTTGAAAACCTGTATGTGTATGAGGAAATTCTATATCCACACTAACTCCAGTAATAGTGTTATAGCGTGTTAACATTACATGGCGATCCGATTCTCCTCCCCTGTACCATGTCATAAAAACATAATCGCCAAATGTTTTTATACAATCACCATGCGCAGATATATTTCTACCAAAATAATAATCATAAGAGCTAGTATTTCCATCGTTAGCATTAAATTTTGCACCACTTGTAACTTTACTTCCATTAAAGTGAAGTCCTATATCTGTAATTTTAAATTCTTTTTCAAAAGTTACTTGAGCAAAAGTATAACCATTAAAAAGGAGTAATATAAATATTGTAACTGCTTGTTTATTCAAAGAAATTTTACACATAATTAATTATATTGACTAACGTAAAGATAAACTTGAAGCCAATTGAAAGCATCTTGTAGTGTCCTGACTAAAAGTAAATTATAAAACAAAAATCATGGCATATAAAACACCTCTTCTAAAGGAACTGAAACAGGAGAATTATCAGGATTTACTTCCATTATATCTGCCATAAAATCCCACCATTTTTTTACAATCTTATTATTTGATAGGTCTTGTGAACCTCCTAAACCAGAAACTTTCTGAAATGCAAACAAACTATGAGTTTCTTCATCAAAAAAAATGGAATATTCACTTACTCCATTTTCTTTTAGAAGTTTAGTTAATTCTGGCCAAATTTCGTTGTGCCTTTTTGTATAAGCTTTTTTTTGTTCTTTATTTAACTTCATTTTAAAAGCCAGTCTATGCATAATTATTAGTTTAATGAATAAAAAAATCATTCTAACTTTTTTGAATAAAAAAAGTTAGAATGATTCAATAATTTTTAAAAACTATAGTTCTTTATGAACCTTATTGTTTTATGATTTTTTTAGTAAATCTTTCTCCATTATCTCCTGTCATTTCAACAATGTATAACCCAGTAGATAAAGAACTTACATTCATATTAATATCTCCATTTACATTATTGATTGATTTAGATAAAACTTTATTTCCTAAAACTGAAAATAATGTAATTTGATTAACTTTAGAAGTTGCTCCTTTAATTGTTAACTGATTGCTAACTGGATTTGCAATTACAAAAGCATCTAAACCAAAAGTATTTACACTTGCTACTGCTGCTTCTACAAGGTGAAATTGAAGAACATCAATGCCTCCACCATCGAACAAAACAGGGTCACCTGCAGCTGCTGGAACTATACCATATCTAGACCCTCCTTCTCCTGTTGGCTTAGCAAATAATGCATTGTTTCCATCTGCTGGGTTACTTCCTGTAGGATCAGCAAGACCGTCTGCATTCACTTTTGCTTTTCTTCTTTGAAACTGATCAAAACCGTAATTAGCGTCGCTAGTATCAGCTATTGGATCACCCGCTCTAACAGTAAGCTGAAGATCTTTATCTCCTGTTCCATCAAAAGTTGTTTGATCTACAACCATAGTAAAATTTGATACATTAGGAATAGTTGCCCAAATTTCCACATAACCCGCAGAAGCTGGCTCTCTATGATCAATAACATTCCAAACCTGCGTTGGATCATCGTTTGGCAATTCTTCTGCCCACTCTAACAAACCTGAACTAGTATTAATTGTCATATAAAGTACTGGAGTTACACCTGATGTTGATATTTTGTATGTACCGTTTGTTGTCCATAAAGCTTGACCTTGCATAGCAGATGCACCAAAAAGCATTACAAATGCCAATAATGTTAATTTAAGTAATTGTTTTTTCATAATATGATTGTTTATTTATTAATATGTTATGCAATAAAAAACTTTTGTTAGATTTAAGTATCCTGTACTATACTGTTTTGCCCTACAATTTATTGAAACACTAATTTTTTAACATTGTAAGCATCTCTTTTTAAAAAATATATTCCTTTAAAAACCAGATAATTCTATTGTTGCTCCCTACTTTTCGTTTAGCAATTGAAATGTCAGACTTATTCTATGATATATTTAAAATAATTCTAATTCACTTTTCTCAGCTTAATTCCACTTAGCCTGGTTTTTCCTTTTATCCCTTTAAAATCTACTGTAATTCCATTCTCATTATCCACAGAAATCAAAAAACGTTTGACAACTCCTCTGTCTTTTCCATACTGTTTTTTCAGATTTAGATTTTCCCAGATTTTTTTACCATTTACTAAAATATCCATCACATTTTCTCCTCTTGATTTTAGTTCTGCCATCGATAGCGACAATTCATAAATCCCTTTTGAAACATCAAATTTATAGGCTTCTATGCCTATAATTTGTGTCTGAAAAATAGGGTCATTTTCTGTTCCTTTTATACTAACATCAACTCCAATATTGTTTCTTCGTCTAGTTTTAGTTCTTAATAAATCTCCACCAAGATATCCAAAACTTCCTTTTGTATACGCTTGATCTGGCATCCATAGATAATCTACATTATCGGTTTCTATAAAATAACAGTAAGACCCAACATTTATGGCTATTTCTTTAAAAGGATTGGTTTCGCTTTTTAAATTTTTAGGTTGTAAAGTAAACTCGATATTTGCAAAATCTTTTATCGTTTTTCCATCCTTTTTTGAAATCACCTCAATTAAATTTTGTCCTTGTTGAAAAGGAACATTAAATATTGCTGTTGCAAAATCAAATTTTTGTTTCCCTAGTGATTTTCCATTGATGAATAATTCTACATCATTTCCATTCCCTACAACAGTAATGGGTTGCGTTGCTACTTCTCCATCAATCCTCTCAGCAATACCTGCCCTTTTATTCCATCCTTTAGAAGCTATTGCTAAAAATGGTGTTTTTTTCAACAAAGCTTGATACAAATAATACGCATCTTTCTTTTCTCTTGATACAGATACTAAACCTTTGTTATTGATATGTGGCACCGCATCTTTTCTGTGCTCTACCTGAAAATCAGCATAATTCCAAACGTTAGCGCCTACAATTTCAGGGATTTCCAAAATGGCTTTCATATAAGCTTTGTGCAATAAAAACTGATACTCAACACTAAAGTCAAAACGAGTTGGATTATAGGTTCTTAATCTTGGATCAGCTCCTCCTCCATATTCACTTAAAATAAGTGGTTTGTCAGGATCAAAAGCTAAAGTTCGTTTTACCAAACTATGTAGATTTTTATCAATATCTTCTAATTCTTCAATATACCAACCGTAATATTTGTTATAACCTACAATTTCTGTAAATCGAATTCCTAATTTATCTTGATAAGCAGGTTCTCTAAAAAACACGGTGTAAGAATTCCTTGTTTTGTCCTCCTCTTTTATAGTTTCTGCCAAAACTTTATGCGTTTCTATAAAATGTTTCGTGTATTCTTCACCCAATTTATCAGGCGCTTTCATTGTAGTTTCGTTCCCTAAATTCCAAGCCACAATTGATGGATTGTTATAGTTGAAACGAATAGCTTCTTTTAGCATATTCACAGTATTTTGTTTTCCTGCTTCATTAGCAGCAGCTTTGTCCACAAAAGGGATTTCTACAGTAGCAATAATTCCCATTTTATTACACATTTCTAAAATTGCTGGGTCTTGCGGATAGTGTGCAATTCGCAAAAAATTAGAACCCATTTCTTTCAGGAGTTTCATATCATTTCTATGAATTTCATCACTTACAGCATTTGCTTTTCCATAAAAATCTTGATGACGACAAGTACCAATTAATTTGGTTTGTTTTCCGTTGATAAAAAAACCTTTTTTGGCATCAAAATGAAACCATCTAAACCCAACAGAATTCTCTATTCTATCAAAAACTACTCCTTTTTTATCTACAATTTCTGTAACTAATTTGTACAAATACGGATTTTCTGGAGACCATAAATTTGGCTTTTCAACAGAAAAATTACTAATTACCTCCTTACCGAATTTAGATTTGGCTTTTATAGTTTTAACCAAATTATGTTTTGCATCAAGTAACGATTGCCTTACATAATACGTTCCTTTTTTAGGTCTTACCAACTTCGATTTTACAGATACTTTTGCTTGTGTTTCTGAAACTTCTGGAGTAGTAATAAATACAGCGTTTGCACCTAAATTAGCTACTTCGAAATGAACTTGTTTGGTTATAATTAAATGAACATCTCTGTAAATACCTCCGTAAAAAGAAAAATCTGCAGATTGAGGCACAATTTCATCATTATGTGCATTATCTACCTTTATTGTAATTTCATTATCACCTTGTTTAGTAGCTGCTGTAATATCTCTCGCAAAAGTAGTATAACCTCCTATATGATCTTCGCCTACAGCTTTACCGTTTACAAAGAGAGAAGTGACTTGATTAGCCCCTTCAAATAATAAAAACACCTTTTGATTCTCGTAAACCTGAGGAATTTTCATTGTTTTTTTATACCAACCTTCACCTCTGTAATAGCCATCTTCATCATCTAAAATATCTTGTGTATTCCAAGAATGGGGAAGGGTTACTTTTTGCCAAATACGAGAGACATCATCAGAAAAAGGATTTTCGATTTTCCCTTTGTAAAAATGCCAAGCATCGTTTATAGTTTCTATATGTCGAACATTTTGTGCATTTGCAAAAAAAACAATACTTAAAAAAAGTAGTAATAAATTCTTTTTTATCATTTTTTAAAAGCTAATAATTTTAAAAATTTCTTAATCCAGGCACTATTTTAATGTGATAATCTGCATTGTCTTTCCCCCATTTTAATACAATTAATTTTTGAGTTTTAGTGTCCCAAATAAAATCTGCCGGATTTGAATCTTTAGAAGTTTTATACACTTCTAACCCCACATTTTTTAATGGATTGTAGTACATCACAAAATCATCATTAATATTGATAGAAAAACCATCAGGATAATGTCTGTTTACTCCAATAAAAATTTTAGAAGCACCTTTACTATTGTCTGATGTGATGTGTAAGTTTAATTCCCTTTTGGCAAAATTGAATAAAAAGGATTGAATATCTCCTGCAATTGCTTGCGGAAAAGGTCTTGAAATTACATCTGTTATGTATTTACGTTCAACTGTCCCTGCATCTGTTTTATCACTAAAAATAGACCAAGTTGAAGGACCAGGTTTTAGGAAATTTTGCATTGTTCTATTCCCTAAAAACCAAGCTTTAATAGAACCAACACCCATTTTATCAAAAACCTCTGCAGTTCTAATATACATTTCTCTGTACTTTAGTTGTCCCCAATTACCTACTAAAGTCGTATCTGTTCTTGCAAATGTTGGAAAACCCCATTCACCAATTAAAATTGGCGCTTTTAGCATATCAGATTCTTTATCAAAACGATCCATATTTTTTTTGATAAAATCTACATTACTTTGATAAATATGAGGTGCAAAAATGATGTTTTTACGATGAATAGGTGATGTTATTTCTGCATATTGATTGTTGTCTATTTTTTCACCTTTATTCATAAAAATAGATTGAAATAAAATCTTTTTATCGGGATTTATCTTGTGGCTTTCATCAATAATTCTTTGATATAAAGGAATAAGATATTTATCTGTTAAATCTTTATACGAAAGTTTCATTTTTAACTTTCTAGGCTCATTCACAATATCGTAACCCAAAACGTAAGGCTCATCTTTAAATCTTTCCCAAATAACTTTCCAAGCATTAATATAAGTTGTGTATTGCTGGTCGTTTTTATTCTCCCAAAATTCCTCCCACAAAAACTTATCCACTCCATAAACTGTCATTTTAAAGACTGTTTTTATATCGTGATTTTTACCTAAAGCGACTAAAGAATCTAACTTCAATAAATACTTTGGCTCTACATTACCTCCAGGAAATTTACTTACTTTACCCAGTTCTAAACGTATTACTTGGTGGTTTGCACCCATTCTAACCTGTCTTGCATAATCATCACTTTTAAAAAAGACCTCTCCTTTATGATCATTAGTATTGATAACAAACCCCCTTGGTATAATATGTCTGCCTTGTTCGTCTCTTAATCCGTGTTTTATTTGGGAGAAGCCTAGAAAGCTTGTTAACAATAATGTTAAAAATACTAGTTTTTTCATCAGTAATTAGAGTATTATTTTGAGATTTCTTTTGTAATGGTTTTACTTGGCAAGTAACCAATTCTATGAGCCTGTACTATTACTATATTTGCTGTTTGAAGTTCTAAAGGCTCTGAATATACATTCCAACTTTTTGCTTTTGGATTGGTTTTGTAACCTATTGAAGCTCCTCCTGTATCACAAGTAATAACGACTTTATTATTCTCAATAGTTATTATAGGGTCAGCAGTTACTGGTTTTTGATTTTTACCATCCCATAATTTAGCGACTAAATCTTTTTCTGACAAACTTGGATTATCATTGATATCTGTGAGCCATCTATCCATTTCATTGCTTAACTCTTGTAATTTATTTTGATATTCTGGTTTATCTGCAAGATTTACCAACTCAAAAGGATCATTAATACAATCAAACAATTCTTCTTTTGGTTTTTGTTCTCTAAACCACTGTTTTTGAATATCATTTAATTTA
>Ga0209136_1000232_pt1 | contig 41747 bp, 35 predicted proteins | sample SaaInl0LU_22_DNA_FD_184640 | JGI IMG/M metagenome (GOLD analysis project Ga0209136, IMG submission 184640) | Marine microbial communities from expanding oxygen minimum zones in the Saanich Inlet - ESP_90LU_22_DNA (SPAdes) (version 2) | ecosystem: Environmental > Aquatic > Marine > Intertidal... | reverse complement strand
AATGCACTTACTAATGCCTTATTACCATTTAGTTTCCAATTTCCAGCAACTATTTTTGTACGAGACATCTGAATAAATCCCTTTTTCATTTAGCAATGAATTTCAGGTCGGCGATATTACCCAACCTACCGTAAATATACAAGTAAAATCAGCCCTTACACATAAATAAGGGCATGGATAATTACTCAACTGCTTTTTTGGTGACAACTTGTGCAATGTGCGCTGACCATTTATCTGCATCTTCGGCACTTTGCGCTTCAACCATCACTCGGATTAGCGGTTCAGTCCCGCTTTTACGTAGCAATACACGTCCAGTATCACCTAAAGCGGTTTCTGCTTCTGCAACAGACGCTAATACATCTGGATCTAAACAATAATCTGTTTCTGACGGTTCATAGCGGACATTGATAAGTTTTTGAGGAAATTTAGTCATGCCTGATAATAATGATTTTAATGACTTTTCAGAACGTAACATCGCTGTTAGCACTTGTAAGCCAGCGACAATACCATCACCTGTAGATATCGTCCCCAAATTCAGCACATGCCCAGAGTTTTCTCCACCAATGGACCAGTTCTTTTCTTTCAATAATTCCATAACATATCGGTCGCCCACTTTTGAACGCGCAAATGGGATACCTAAATTATCAAGGGCCACTTCTAAGCCTAAATTACTCATCTGCGTCCCTACTACTCCTCCAGATAACCGACCACTCTTAAGGGCATCACGCGCGATAATAAAGATAATTTGATCGCCATCAACCACATTACCTTCATGGTCAACTAGCATAATACGATCGCCATCACCGTCAAGAGCAAAGCCTAAATCAGCTTGATGTTCTTTCACTGCCTCGACACAGGCTCGCATTGAAGTAGCACCTACTTTATGATTAATATTCGTACCATTAGGTTTGGTCCCAATTTCAATCACCTCTGCACCTAATTCACTTAGTACACTTGGGGCGATATGATAAGTCGCACCATGAGCACAATCGACGACGATTTTAAGTCCAGTCAATGATAAGTCACTTGGAAAAGAACCTTTGCAAAATTCAATATAACGGCCCGCAGCATCATCAATACGCATCGCTTTACCTAACGCACTTGAATCCACACATGTCATTGGCTCATCCATCATCGCTTCTATTGCTGCTTCTACTTCATCATCTAATTTATAACCATTAGCAGAAAAAAACTTAATCCCATTATCATAATAAGGATTATGCGAAGCGCTAATCACGATACCCGCCTCTGAACGAAAGGTCTTTGTTAAATACGCGATAGCTGGGGTTGGCATAGGACCTAATAAACCCACATTCAAGCCTGCAGCAGCTAGGCCAGATTCAAGCGCAGATTCCAACATATAACCTGATATACGGGTGTCCTTACCGATTAACACTTTATTAGTGCCTTTACCCGCTAACACTTTCCCTGCAGCCCAACCTAACTTAGTGACAAATTCAGGGTTGATGACTGAACTACCTACTTTTCCGCGGATCCCATCGGTACCAAAATACTTACGTTCGCTCATATAAATACTATTTCCTTAAATCTACAACGAAATACGTTATAGAGTACTGTTCATTTTGTTGAATACTTTTATAATATCGGCCGTTTCTTTCACATCATGAACACGTAAAATGCTGGCGCCCTTGCTGCATGCTAATAATGCACATGCTAAACTCCCGGCTAAACGGTCATCCACACTGCGATTAAGCAAGTTACCAACCATTGATTTACGTGACATACCCGCTAAGGTAGGGACTTTTAAATATTGAAATTTATCGAAATGCTTTAATAACTGATAATTATGTTCTAATGTTTTACCAAACCCAAAACCGGGATCTACAATGATGTGTTCATGCTTTATTCCTGCACCTAAGCAAGCATTAATCCGGGCTTCTAAAAATTCATAGACCTCGCCCACTACACTTCCATATTCTGGCGTCTCTTGCATTGTGCGGGGCTCACCTTGCATATGCATTAAAGATACTGGGACTTGTAATTTAGCAGCAGTACTTAATGCATCTGGTTGCTGTAAAGCACACACATCGTTAATTAAACGAGCACCGGCATGCACCGCTGCTTCCATTACAGTCGCTTTAGAAGTATCTATTGATATAATACACTCTATATTTGCTGCTATTTTTTCAATGACAGGGATCACTCTATCTAATTCGGTTTGTTCATCCACTGCAACTGCGCCAGGCTTAGTTGATTCGCCCCCCACATCAATAAATACAGCACCATTATCGACCATGAGTTGTGCTTGTGCTAAAGCATCATCAATAGAATTATGCTGACCACCATCAGAAAAGCTATCTGGAGTCACATTAAGTACCCCCATTATTTGAGGTGTATCAAAATAGCACTGTTTATTTCCAAATTGCATCGTCTGCTCTCCATAACCGAGTCATAATTATATGCCAAAAAGGCGTTAAAAACAAAAAACGCCGGTAGATTACCGACGTTTTATTTTTACCAATTACCCATTTAATTACTGAGTTAAATCACTGGCACCATCCAAATTTGGTGAGTTTTTATCTTCACCTTTGGCAGACATACCACCTGACTTATCATCGTCAGAAGATTTACGTTGTTCCCAATCACTCGGTGGACGAACGTCGCGGCGCTCCATTAAATCATCGATTTGTTTAGCGTCAATGGTTTCATATTTCATCAATGCATCTTTCATCGTGTGCAATATATCAATGTTGTCATTTAACATTTTTTCCGCACGAGCATAATTACGATCAATTAAGTCTTTAATTTCAGCATCAATGGCACGAGCGGTTTCATCAGACATACTTGATGATTTAGATGAACTACGTCCTAAGAAAACTTCACCTTCTTCTTCAGCAAACAATTGCGGCCCCATCTTCTCAGATAGCCCCCACTGCGTTACCATCTTACGCGCAATATCCGTTGCCCGTTCGATATCGTTAGATGCACCAGTGGTGACTTTTTCATCACCATAAATAATTTTTTCGGCTAAACGACCACCATAAAGACTTGAAATCATACTTTCTAAGTGTTGCTTAGAATGACTTACTCGGTCTTGTTCTGGTAAATACATCGTCACACCTAATGCACGTCCACGAGGAATGATAGATACTTTATATACCGGATCGTGTTCTGGAACTAAACGGCCTACAATAGCATGTCCAGCCTCATGATAAGCCGTCATGGCTTTCTCTTCTTCTGTCATGACCATTGACTTACGTTCTGAGCCCATCATGATTTTATCTTTTGCTTTTTCAAACTCTTCCATTGCGACAACGCGCTTGTTTGAACGAGCGGCAAATAACGCAGCTTCATTGACTAAGTTAGCTAGATCAGCGCCCGAGAAACCTGGCGTACCACGGGCTATCACTGCCGGCTCGACATTATCAGCTATTGGCACCTTACGCATATGAACTTTTAATATATGTTCACGACCACGAATATCTGGCAACCCAACAACCACTTGACGATCAAAACGTCCAGGACGAAGCAATGCAGGATCTAATACATCTGGACGGTTAGTCGCGGCAATTACAATGATGCCTTCATGACCTTCAAAACCATCCATCTCTACTAACATTTGATTTAACGTTTGTTCACGTTCATCGTGACCGCCACCAAGGCCAGCGCCACGTTGACGACCCACAGCATCAATTTCATCAATGAAGATAATGCATGGTGCGCTCTTTTTAGCCTGTTCAAACATATCTCGAACCCGAGATGCACCAACACCGACAAACATTTCAACAAAATCAGACCCTGATATGGTAAAGAAAGGAACTTTTGCTTCACCAGCAATAGCCTTAGCTAATAAAGTTTTACCCGTTCCCGGAGGACCAACCATTAACACACCTTTAGGAATTTTACCGCCTAACTTTTGGAATTTAGATGGGTCACGTAAAAAATCAACTAATTCAGATACGTCTTCTTTTGCTTCATCACAACCAGCCACATCAGCAAAGGTCGTTTTGATTTGATCTTCACCTAGTAAACGTGCTTTAGATTTACCAAATGACATCGCACCCTTACCGCCACCACCTTGCATTTGACGCATGAAGAATATCCATACACCAATAAGCAATAACATTGGGAACCATGAAATGAAAATACTGGCTAACATTGACTGTTCAGCAGGCGGTTCACCCAACACGCGAACGTCTTGTTTCACTAAATCAGACACCAGTTGGTCGTCAAAATAAGGAATATATGTCACAAAATTTTCACCCGAGCGTTTTACTCCTCGAATTTCATTTTTGGCACTATCAATTTTGACTTCGCGTATCATGCCCTGATTGGCTTCTTTCAAAAATGTAGTGTAATCAGTCTGTGGACGCGAGCTTTCTCCAGGAGAGAAGCTTTCGAAAACAGCCATCAGCACTACTGCGATAACTAACCATAGGATTAAATTTTTTGCCATATCACTCAACGCCATTAACCTCTTGTTTTGCCTGATATTGAGATATCTTAATAGATTTTAGATTACTATAAAAAGTGCCTTCTTACTACCGAGAATAAGTACAAAGAACCACTAATTTATCACTTATTGTGTTTCCAATCTAAACACCGCTATTAAAATATGCATGAGACTATTACAGCCTTTCAATTTCTACGCAGTAAATCACAATAATGTTCAATTGTAATGAATAAGAAATTTCAGAGTGTAAAAAATCGATCTGAGTCTACTATTATTGATAGACATAATATGTCATCGTCGACTATATCACGATAATCTGACCGATCTTTATTGGTCTTACAAGATAGATAGAGGTAGAATATATTTTTTCAAGACCCGAATGACACTAAAGATATTAATTAATGAAATTATCCAATAAACAAAAACAATACCTAAAAGGCTTAGCACATCCACTCAAACCTGTTGTACAACTTGGTGGTAATGGCTTTACTGAAGGTGTGCTGGCAGAAATTGAAAGTGCATTGGCGCATCATGAACTAATTAAAGTCAAAATCCCCAGTGACGACAGAGAAGAAAAGCAACTTATTATGGATGCGATTGTACGTGAAACTGGTGCGGTTAAGGTACAAAATATCGGTCATATTTTGGTCATTTTCAAACCATCTGAAGAAAAGAAGATTCAAATTCCAAAAGCATAAATCTTGAGATACAGGGTGCTGCTTAGCGCAATCACCCTGTCACTTATTTTTATGTGATAATGAAAACCAACTACTCTATTCCTCATCGCTACCATTGATGATATTTGAAATATTATACAGTTGATTTAAGGCTATATAGTTCACTGAACCTTTAGGATAACGACCCTTAAGGTTATATTGCCCAGCTTCACGTTGCATCAACAAACTCAATGCCTCATCCACCGTCTTCACCGCAAATATAGAAAATTGACCTTGTTTTACTGCATCAACGATATCATTACGTAACATCAAATGATGCTGGTTAGAAAAAGGAATAATCACCCCTTGTTCTGAATGCAAACCCCGGTGTCGGCATAAATCAAAAAAACCTTCAATTTTTTCATTTATCCCACCAACAGACTGGACTTCACCATACTGATTAATTGAGCCGGTGATGGCCAGAGACTGCAAACACGGAATATCAGTTAACGCTGAAATTAAGGCGATTAATTCTCCTAATGAAGCACTATCTCCATCGATATAGCCATAAGATTGTTCAAGAGCAATATTGGCCGATAGTGTTAAAGGAAAATGTTGAGCATATTTTTGTCCCAAATAGCCCGTCAGCAACATCACACCTTTTGAATGGATGGATTGGCCTAGTTCAACTTCTCGCTCAATATCAATCACGCCACTCGCCCCCACATAGACAGTGGCAGTGATTCTAGATGGCATACCAAAAGCAGTGCCACCGGCATCCAGCACAGTTAGCCCATTCACTGTACCTGTGGCAGTCCCTTGAGTTTGAATGAGAATTTGTTCTTCTTTGATATCTTCTAGTAGTGTGGTTGCCACCCGAGATACACGTTGATGGTGTTCCATTTTTGCGGTGTGCAAATGTGCAGCAGTAAATACTGTCGCATGCGCTTGTTTCGCAAAAAATACCGCTTGATTAATCATATCGATAACAGCGGAAAACTTGGCGCTAAGTTTATTTTGATGTTCACTTAAACGTAATGAATACTCTAACAGATAACTCACTGCATCAGGTTCAATGTCATTGAAACCATGGCCTTGCAAATGTTGTAAAATACACACAATAAAATCTTGTACATTACTGCGGTTAAGCGGTAACTCATAATCAAAATCGACGAGCACACCAAATAATTGTTCAAACTCAGGATCATAATCTTGAAGCGTATAAAATAATTCTCTAGACCCTAACAATATCACTTTAACATTAAGCGGAATCGGTGCCGGTGATAACGTCATAGAATTAACCATGCCTGCGTCTTGCTGAGGTAAATCAACGCGTAATTGTTGTTGTTTCAAAGCACGCTTTAATGATTCCCACACATGCAGTTGATCGACCATTTTGTCAGCATCTAATAATAAATATCCGCCATTTGCTTGATGTAATGCGCCACTAAATATCATACTGTAATCAGTCATGATACTGCCCTGCGCAGTAGAATACTCAATGCGACCAAACACGTTTTGATAGGTTGGATGCGACTCATATATAACTGGTGCACGACTACTTACATCATGCTGAACTAAAATATTAGGTAAGTAATGACTTTGTAACATCTCCTTAGCTTCGGTAACATCATACTTTTCTTCTTTTTCATCCAAATCATCAAGCCATAAAACCGAGTCAATAATATGATCCTTGATAGACTTGAGATATTTCAATACCGGAAGATTATTAGCATAAGTATGTTCAAGTGCTTTTAATAACGGTTTAATACTGTGTTCGGCGGTGTCTCGCTTAAGTTGCCGCAATTTTTCCGATTGACTTCGCTTCCATGTAGGTAACTCAAACAAGCCCTCTTCTAGTTCTTGTTCACATTCTTTAATGTGTAACAAAAACTCTGCTTGGACATGTTCTGGTAACGCATGGAATTGTTCGTCCTCGACAGGTTTATTATCCACAATAGGTAAGAATGCGACTTTCCCATCGTCTTCAAACAGCGCAATATCATATCCTCGGGCAATGTGTTCAACCGCTTCTAAAGCTCCCTCATATAACGCTTCGTATTCTTTTTTTAAGGCAAGTTCTTTGCGCTGATAGCCAGGATTATCAAACGCAGCTGGAAATGTATCTAATAGGTTATTGACCAAATCCTGCATATCTTTTTCAAACGTACGTGACGCGCCTGCTGGAAATGCTATCGCGACGGGTGAGCGTTCATCTGACATATTATTAACATATACCCAATCACTGGGTATAGAAGCACTTTTCCCATCATGTTCGATATAGGTTTTCACTAGTGTAGTGCGGCCTGAAGCATGCTCTCCCATTACAAATATATTATAACCTGGCGCATCAATTCCTAAGCCAAATTCTAGTGCCCGCTTGGCTCTTTTTTGGCCAATAAAGACTTTTTCATTACATGGCTGACATTTAATATCAGACATGATTTTGTCAATATCAAAAGCGCTCAAATCAGCACGACATTGACTAGATTCCAAACGGGTTCGCGCCATCAAATCAAGCACAGATGAATGGGCTGAAAATAACAATTGACTCATAAGGAGAAGTTTACCTAATACATATTTTGTTTTATTAATGCTAAGTCTACACAGTATGCAGCTAATAGTCGCATAAAAATTCCTTATCGAGCATAGCCTTACGTCCATAGCTAAGGTATTCTATAAGGCTAAAAGATTGAACCTTATTACTCGGGATCCTATACAACATGTCGCAACAACCTTACTCCCCCCAGAGCCTTGAAGCCAATGTTCAGCAATATTGGCAAGATAATGCGTGTTTTGCCGCACAACCAGACGATAGCAGAGAGAAGTTTTATTGCTTATCTATGTTCCCGTATCCCAGTGGCAAACTGCACATGGGCCACGTACGTAACTATACCATTGGGGATGTGATCAGTCGTCATCAGCGCATGTTAGGTAAAAATGTCTTACAGCCTATGGGATGGGATGCTTTCGGCTTACCAGCGGAGAACGCCGCAATAAATAACAACACTGCGCCGGCAAAATGGACCTATTCAAATATTGAATATATGAAAGGCCAATTGAACTCATTAGGTTTTGGTTACGATTGGGAACGTGAGTTTGCTACATGCCAACCGGATTATTATCGTTGGGAACAATGGTTCTTCACGCGTTTGTATGAAAAAGGATTAGTTTATAAAAAACTCTCTACCGTGAACTGGGATCCAATTGACCAAACGGTACTCGCTAATGAACAGGTTATTGATGGTCGTGGATGGCGTTCAGGTGCGATAGTAGAACAAAAAGAAATTCCGCAATGGTTCATCAAAATTACTGACTACGCCCAAAAACTCTTGGATGATCTAGACCAGCTTGACCAATGGCCAGAGCAGGTGAAAACCATGCAGAAGAACTGGATTGGACGATCGGAAGGCGTGGAAATTACGTTTGATTTACCTCACACTATTGCCGGTTTAGATGCACTTGACGTGTATACAACTCGCCCAGATACCTTATACGGCGTCAGTTATGTTGCTGTCGCTGCACAGCATCCGCTAGCATTAGCAGCGGCAGAACAAAACTCAGCATTGAATGCGTTTATCGACGAATGTAAAAATGCCAAAGTAGCTGAAGCTGATATGGCAACAATGGAGAAAAAAGGAGTCGATACGGGCTTTACTGCTATCCACCCTCTTACCGGTGAGACGGTCCCTATTTGGATCGCTAACTTCGTTCTTATGGGCTATGGCTCAGGCGCTGTAATGGCGGTACCGGGTCATGACCAACGTGATTATGATTTTGCTAAAGCCTATAATTTGCCAATCAAACAAGTTGTTGCTGGTGAAGGCTGTGATTTAAGCTTAAGCGCCTATACTGAAAAAGGCACATTGGTAAACTCCGGTGAGTTTGACGGTATGGATTTCCAAGCAGGTTTTGACGCCATTGCTCAAAAACTTAACGAGATGGGTAAAGGAACAAAGACGGTGAACTACCGTTTACGTGATTGGGGAGTATCTCGTCAACGTTATTGGGGCGCACCAATCCCGATGTTAAATCTCGAAAATGGTGAATCGGCACCCGTCCCAGAAGATCAGTTACCTGTCGTATTACCTGAAGATGTGGTAATGAACGGCGTTACCTCTCCTATAAAAGCCGATCCTGAGTGGGCGAAAACTAAATTTAACGGTCAAAATGCACTCCGAGAAACGGATACCTTTGATACTTTCATGGAATCATCATGGTATTACGCGCGTTACACCTCACAAACCAATAACGCCATGCTTGATCCAAGTGAAGCGAACTATTGGTTACCTGTTGACCAATATGTTGGCGGGATTGAACATGCGATTTTGCATTTACTTTACTCTCGTTTCTTCCATAAATTATTACGAGATGAAGGCTTAGTTGATTCTGATGAACCATATAAGCGCTTATTATGCCAAGGTATGGTATTAGCAGATTCATTTTATCGTGAAGATGCATCTGGGAAGAAGACATGGTACTCCCCTGCCGATGTGACGGTTACCAAAGATGATAAAGGACGCATTAATGCTGCGATTTTAGATGCCGATGGTGAGCCGGTCATTCATGGTGGCATGACGAAGATGTCAAAATCTAAAAACAATGGCATCGACCCACAACAAGTCATCGATTTGTATGGCGCAGATACGGTTCGATTATTTACTATGTTTGCTGCGCCTCCAGAGCAAACGCTAGAGTGGGTAGATTCAGGCGTTGAAGGCGCTAATCGTTTCCTAAAACGCGTTTGGAAATTGGTCAATGAACATATCGCACTGGGAGCAACTGAGGCCCTTATGCCTGAGACGTTAACCAAGTCACAACAAGATTTACGTCGACTCGTACATCAAACGATCGCAAAAGTCAGTGATGATATTGAACGTCGTCAAACCTTTAATACCGCTATTGCTGCCATCATGGAATTATGTAATCACTTACAAAAAGCACCGAGTGATAATGCACAAGACAGAGCCATTCTCCAAGAAGGGGTTGAAGCAGTCGTCTTAATGCTAACACCCATTACACCGCATATTTGTCATGAACTTTGGACCGCGCTGGGACACACTGATGTACATCTAGCTCAGTGGCCAATAGCAGATGCCGATGCTATGGTAGAAGCAGAGAAACTTATCATTGTTCAGGTTAATGGTAAGTTGAGAGCGAAAATCACAGTTGCTGCGGATGCCGATAAAGATACAGTTGAAGCATTAGGGTTAGCTGAAACGAATGTCCAAAGTTTTGTCGATGGCAAAACGATTCGTAAAGTGATTTATGTGCCAGGTAAATTACTGAATATTGTGGCAAATTAAGGACTACATTATGCGGAACACTCGTATTGTCTTACTCATTTGTATAATGGCGTTGCTCAGTGCGTGTGGTTTTACTCTGCGTGGTCAACAGATCCCGCAGAGTTTACTCTCTCATTTAACACTAGAATCTACTCCTCAGTATTCTGATTTACATCAGACCATGCAGCAACTACTAGAGAAACAAGGGATGGCTGATTCTCTTAATGGCCAAATCCAAAACACAATGGTGTTGCAACCTGAAAACATCGAACGTAGATTGCTTTCGGTATTCTCTACTGGCCAAGTGGCTGAGTATGAATTGATTTACAATGTTCGCTATGCGCTTAGCTTAGGTGATAATCCTCCGGTATCCTATCAGTTTGTTCTAACCCGAGAATACCAAGATGATCCGCGGCAAGTGTTAGCGAAAACTCGAGAGTTAAATTTAGTGCTAAGCGAATTAAGACAAGAGGCCGCTCGTACTATATATCAGCGACTACCTGCCAATATCACACAGCAGTTAGGTCTATAACCATGCAATTGCGCCAACATCAACTTGCCTCACAATGCCAACAAGGTTTAGTCCCTTTTATTCTTATTTTTGGTGATGAACCTCAACAAACTATTGAAGCATTAGATACCGTTAGAAATACAGCTAAACAAAACGGTTTTGAAGAACGCCAAAGTTTGACCGTTGATGGTGATTTTGAATGGTCAACCCTCATTGACGCAACCCAAACCATGTCACTGTTTAGCGATAAACAGTTAATTGAATTACATCTACCCACCGGTAAACCAGGCAAAGAAGGCAGTAAAACATTATTAGACATAGTAGCGAATGCGTCACCCGATGTATTGCTTGTCATTCACGGCCCACGCATTGGTAAAGATGTACAAAATACTAAATGGTTTAAAACGCTGTCACAAGCAGGTTGGTTTATTCCTTGTTATGCCTTAGAAGGTCGTGATTTAGAGCAATGGATCTCTCAACTACTTACCGCTATCCCCATTCATACTACCCCCGACTGTGTCACGTTTATTGCTGATGCATGTGAAGGAAATATGCTAGCGGCTAAACAAGAAATCGATAAACTGGGTTTACTATATGCTGGTCAGACACTAGATATTACTCAAACTAAGGCTGCTGTGGTTGAACAATCACGTTTTACAGTGTATCAACTTATCGACACTATGCTCAGTGGTGATGCACAACGACTAGTAAAACTCTTATACCGTTTAGAGAGTGAAGGATTGGAGCCGAATATTGTCATTTGGGCGTTAATTAAAGAATGGGAGACCTTGTATCAAATTGATCAGCTCCAGCGAACCGGTCAACGCATTAATTGGTCTGCTTTACGAGTGTGGGGTAACAAACAAGGACTCTATACCAAATTGGTGAATGAATTGACCCCGCAACGTTTTAATGACATTCGTGATGCGCTAAAAGAAGCGGATTTTCAATTTAAAAACACGACACCCGTTAGACCTTTTGTGATTTTGTGTCACTTATGTTTGTTGTTTACTCCATATGCCGTATCAGGATTTCCATTAGCGTATGAATAAAACGCCAATTTATTTATTTGGAGGGAGCTTCAACCCACCACATCAAGGTCATATTAATTTATTACTCGATCTGCAATCTCAATATCAAATTGATACTATAACCCTGTTACCTAACGCAATATCCCCCTTGAAGGTTGATACTCCTCCCGTTGCAAATCATCATCGTCTTAACATGCTTGAATTATGTATCTCAGAGCATCCTAACTTATGCATCGACGATTATGAATTACATCAAACTCAACCAAGTTATACGGTGAATACACTGACCCATTTTGCTCGTCATTATCAGGTGTTTTTTATTATTGGTTATGATAGTTACATTACTTTACCCAAATGGTATCAACTTGATAGCATTTTGAGTTTATGTCACTTGATTGTCTTACCGCGCACGATATCGAAACAAATTCCTCATCAATTGCCTCAACATATTGTGCAAAATACCACCACTCAAAAAAATGGGCCAATTACTTATCAAACTGGACGAATTACTCATGTAGACTTACCTAAAGTGAACATTTCTTCGACCCAGTGTCGCAAAGATTTACAAAATCATAGCAGAGAAAGTCAATTAATTATTCCAAGCGTGTTAAACTATATAAGAGAACATAATTTATATGAAGATTGAGGCAAAATTGGACCACGATAGTTTAAAAAAATTCGTCATTGATAAAATTGAAGACATGAAAGGCCGCGATATCATCGATATTAACGTCGAAGGTAAATCAACAGTCACTGATACCATGTTAGTGTGTTCGGGTAATTCGAAGCGCCATGTTCGTTCTATCGCCGAGAATGTTGTCATTGAAATGAAACGAGCTGGATTGCCGCCATTGAGTATAGAAGGTCAAGAAACCGGTGAATGGGTATTAGTTGATCTAGGTGAGGTTGTCGTGCATGTGATGCAAGATGAAACTCGTGATTTTTATCAATTAGAAAAACTCTGGTCTTAATCAAATCTTATGCGCATCCAAATTATCGCCGTGGGCACCAAAATGCCAGAATGGGTGGAAACAGGTTGCGCACACTTCTTAAAACGCTTTCCTAGCGATATGCCCGTTAAATTTGTGCAAATACCAGCAGGTAAAAGAGGTAAGAACGCTGATGTTGCACGAATTCTTGAAAAAGAAGGTGAACTTACCTTACAAGCGATTGGTAAACATGACAAAGTCGTCACTTTAGAAGTCTTGGGTAAACCATGGGATTCCCCAACTCTAGCTAAGCAAATAGATCACTGGAAAATGGATGGGCGTGATATCAGCTTACTCATTGGCGGACCTGAAGGATTAGCGCCAGCTTGTCTTGCTAAAGCAGAACAACGCTGGTCACTTTCACCATTGACACTCCCCCACCCATTAGTCAGAATAATTGTGGTTGAAAGCTTATATCGAGCGTGGTCAATCACTCAAAACCATCCTTATCACCGCGAATAATTGAGCAGTACTGCATGGCTAAACAGCGTCAAACCATTCGAGATTTCAGTGCAGAGTCTAACTTGTTTTTGCGCCGTTGTTTGTTTGCCGTCTTTTTTTGTTTATTACTGATATTCGTTATATTAAGTAATCTTTTCTCATTACAAATCGACCAATTTGAAGATTATAAAATACGCGCAGATGGTAACCGGATTAAAGTCGTCCCTGTGGCCCCTAATAGAGGCATTATATATGATCGAAACGGTACCATTATTGCCGAAAACAAACCTGTTTTTAACCTTGAGATTAGTATTGAAGAAGTCCCTAATTTAGACACTACCTTAGCAGCACTTAAAAAACTGTTACAGCTCTCCGATACTGACATTGCTCGTTTTGAGCGAAATAGGAAAAGACAGCGACGATTCCAACCCGTCACATTGAAAAGTAATATGAGTGAGGAGAGGGTCGCTATATTCTCCGCGCATCAACATCTCTTCGACGGTGTCTCTGTTGAAGCTAGTTTATCTCGCTTTTATCCTTATGGGAGCGCCCTGACTCATGTTTTAGGGTATGTCTCAAAAATTAATGAACGGGATTTAAATTTAATCGCTAGCTGGGGGGCCCAATCTAATTATGCAGCAACTAAAAATATCGGCAAACAAGGCATTGAACGTTATTATGAAGAACGACTTCACGGTAAAGTTGGCTATGCCAAGTTAGAAGTGGATAGTAAAGGTCGTACCTTGCGAGTATTGGAAGAAAATGCTCCCATCGCAGGGGAAGATTTGGTGTTGAATATCGATATTGAGTTACAGCTTTATGTCCAATCACAGCTGTTAGAACGTCGCGGTTCAGTCGTCGTTTCAGATCCTAGAGATGGTGGTGTATTAGCCATGTATTCAAATCCTTCATACGATCCTAATTTATTTGTCAATGGTATCTCTCAGAAGGATTATTCAACCCTCATTCAAAACCCGGATCGTCCTTTACTTAATCGTGCTGTACAAGGTCAATACCCACCCGCTTCACTTATCAAGCCACACCTGGCTCTATTAGGATTAGAGTACCAAGTGGTTACTGCCAAAACAAAAATACAAGATAAAGGCTTTTATCAACTTAAAGACGTTGAACATATCTGGCGGGATTGGCTAAGAAGAGGTCACGGGATCGTCGATATTAAACGCTCTATAGAAGTTTCTTGTGATACATTTTTCTATGAGATGGCGTATAAACTAGGGATTGATAATATTTATGAATATATGAGTCAATTTGGCTTCGGTGAATATACCAACATTGATTTATTAGAAGAATCTGATGGCAATATGCCTAGTCGAGGCTGGAAACGCGCTAAATTTAATCAACCTTGGTATATTGGGGATACTATTTCAGTCGGTATCGGACAAGGCTATTGGACAGCAACACCGGTGCAATTATTAGATTCCATCAACACTATTATTAATGATGGACAACGATTTAGACCTCAATTACTTCGCGCCATTAAACAAGATAATATCGACATACCAGAAGCATTAAACGAAGCCACTCCATTACAGGTTTTATCACCTGAAAACTGGGCATTAGTTAAACAGGCTATGCAAGATACCGTTAGACTCCCTCACGGCACAGCACATAAAGCATTTCGTAATGCGACTTACTCTTCTTCGGGGAAAACGGGTACTGCCCAATTGTTTTCGGTTGGGCAAGATGAAAACGTAGATGATCTGATTATCGCCGATTATCTAAAAGATAATGCTATGTACCTGGGTTATGCGCCTTCTGACGCTCCACAAATTAGTGTGATTGTTGCATTAGAAAATGCTGGTGGCGGTGGTTCAAATGCGGCACCTATTTCACGCAGTGTGATGGATTATTGGTTAGGAGAAAAGTATGCCCGTCAGTAAAACAGGAATTCAGCAACGGGACAGATTCTTAACCAAGATCCATATTGACGGTTGGTTACTCGCTGGTCTTCTATTATTAATGGCTATTGGTTTGATGACGATATATTCTGCCAGTGGACAAGATATGGCATTAATTAAACGCCAACTCATCCGATTGGGTATCGGTTTAGTTGCTATGTTTTTGCTCGCACAAATACCGGTCTTGTTTTATCGGAATATCTCGCCTTTCGTCTATGGTATTGGGATCCTATTACTTATAGCAGTTCTGGCAATTGGTGTCACAGGTAAAGGTGCTCAACGTTGGTTAGATTTAGGCGCTTTTCGTTTCCAACCATCAGAAATATTGAAGCTCTTTGTGCCGATGACTGTTGCTTGGTATATCAGTCGTGTTGGCATGCCACCGAGTTTAAAGACATTATTGACGGCATTATTAATAGTGGTCGTACCGACAATCTTAATAGCTAAACAACCTGATTTAGGTACTTCTTTGTTAATTGCCAGTTCAGGTATATTTGCACTATTTTTAGCAGGAATGAGCTGGCGGATTATATCTGTATTTACCTTATTAATAGGTAGTTTCACCCCTATCATGTGGCTATTTTTGATGAAGGCTTACCAAAAGCAACGCGTCATCACCTTTTTGAACCCTGAAAGCGATCCGTTAGGTGCTGGGTATCATATTATTCAGTCTAAAATTGCAATTGGTTCCGGCGGATGGACTGGAAAAGGTTGGCTCCAAGGCTCACAATCGCAATTAGAGTTTTTACCTGAACGCCATACTGACTTTATCTTTGCAGTATTTAGTGAGGAATTTGGCTTTTTAGGCGTGATTGGTCTGTTATTAGTGTATGGTTTTATTGTGGGTAGAGGCTTGGTGATTGCATCTCGAAGTCAGTTTTTATTCAGTAAATTATTAGCCGGTAGCATTACTCTCACCTTTTTTGTCTATGTTTTCGTTAACATTGGTATGGTATCTGGTTTGCTTCCAGTAGTAGGTGTGCCCCTACCACTAGTGAGTTATGGCGGCACATCTATGGTCACATTAATGTCTGGTTTTGGTTTATTAATGGCGATTGCCACACAAAATAGAGTTATGCCTCGATGAAAGCTTATCAGTCATTATGCTTGTTCATTACCTGTGTATTGGTTATGAGCTGTGCTTCAAGTTCCTCAAATCGATACAGCATGAAGGTTGATTCTGCACCGATAATATTAATCCCTGACCATGAACCCAGTATCATTATTCCTAAGCATGAGCCTTACCGTTTAGCCAACATGCGCCCATATACTATTAATGGCACTGACTATCAGCCGGTTTTATCGGGTAAAGGGTTCGTTCAAACGGGTATCGCTTCTTGGTATGGTCAAAAATTTCATGGTCACTTAACCTCCAATGGTGAAGTCTTTGATATGTATGAATTTACCGCGGCTCATACCACCTTACCTTTACCCTCCTATGTGCGAGTAACTAATACTGACAATAGCAAACAATTAATTGTTAGGGTAAATGATCGTGGTCCCTTTCACTCAAATCGCATTATCGATTTATCCTTTGCTGCGGCAAAAGAGCTGGATTACTTAACTACTGGCACTGCACCTGTTAAGATTGAAGTGGTTCATGTGGATGAAAACAATATGGTGACTATCGCGAATAATCCTGCTATTCCATTATCCCAATTTCTGGACCCTAGCCCAGTTAATATCAAACCAGCAATTCCAGCACCAGCGGTCACTCCGCAAATATTTATTCAAATTGCCGCATTTAGTGACCAAACTAAAGCTCAGTCTTTGGCACAAGCTGCCAATATCATGTATCAACACCCTACCACTGTGAGTAAGACTCAAGCTATATATAGAACATTAATTGGTCCCATCAAAAATCGTACCCTAGCTGATGCATTAATTCTCGATGTCAAAGGAAGTGGATATAATGAAGCATTTATTTACATCCGTAGTTAAACCTTAGTTACACCCGTAGCTACACCTGTAGCTAGTCATCTTTTGCACTAATACCTGCAAAGACATATTAGTAAGAATATTTGAAACTTTTTAGCACTGGCATAGTCATACACGCAGTTAAAATGGTATTATAATTCACAATAATTATTATTAAGCTCTAGGTGTTGTATGCAAAAACTGCTTATCGTGTGGTCCTTTATTTGTTTTTCCTTTGTTGCGCAAGCTGTCGTAATTATTCCCCCTGCTCCAAGTGTCGCAGCGAAAGGATATATTCTGCTTGACGCCAATACCGGGGATGTTATTGCCGAACAAAATGCAGATATGCAACTTGCACCCGCATCACTTACCAAAATCATGACGATGTATGTTATTGGCCAAGAACTTCAAGCAGGAAATATTGCACTGACTGACGAGGTGATTATCTCGGAAAATGCTTGGGCAAAGAACTTCCCTGATTCATCTAAAATGTTCATTGAAGTGGGCACTAGAGTCAGTGTGTCAGATTTGATGCATGGTATTGTCGTTCAGTCAGGTAATGATGCGTGTGTCGCAATGGCTGAACACATTGCAGGATCTGAAGAAGCATTTGCATCAATGATGAACGCTCATGCTGCTAAATTAGGTATGACGGCAACTAACTTCGTCAACGCCCATGGCTTACATGATAGTCAACACTTCACTTCACCTCGTGATATGGCAGTGTTATCTCGTGCTTTGATTAAAGATAATCCAGAAGAATACGAACTATACAGCAAAAAAGAATTCACCTATAACAATATCCGCCAATATAACCGTAATAGCCTATTATGGGATAAAGCATTGAGTGTCGATGGTATTAAAACGGGCCATACTTCAGACGCTGGTTATAGCTTAATCACTTCTGCCACTCAAGGTGACATGCGACTAGTATCAGTCGTGATGGGTACAGATTCAGAGCGAGCACGAAAAGTTGAAAATAAAAAATTATTACGCTATGGGTTTAGGTTCTTCGAATCTATATCTCCGTACCAAGCAGGACATAGTTTTGTTGCCCATCGTATCTATATGGGAGATCGTAAGACCATTGATTTAGGGATCACACAAGATGTTTCTTTGACGATCCCTAGAGGGCAAGCTAAAAACCTCAAAGCAAACTACATTATTGACCGTCACTTAGAAGCACCACTCAAAAAAGGCGAAGTCGTCGGTGTACTCAGTTTAGAAATAGATAATGAGACGATTGCTGACTATCCGTTAGTAGCATTACAAGATGTTAATGAAGGCGGCATGTTTGATAAAGCACTTGATTACTTTCGTTTACAGTTTAGTGATGAAAGCTCGAATTAAACATCACATAATCTAGCAAAAAAACGGTCTGAGTGTATAATCAGGCCGTTTTTTATTGGTATTACTTTTATCTACAGGTGGTTTGATGGATACGCATTTTGATGAATTATTAGAGTTTCCTTGTTTTCAAACATTTAAAGTTTTAGGTGTGGCAGACGATCAACTTCCAAACGATGTGATTGCGTGTTTACAAATTCATGCACCTGGTGACTATTCACCGTCAGTCAAGCCGAGTAGTAAAGGCAATTATCATGCCCTTTCAATCAGTGTAAAAGTGACGTCAAAAACTCATATGGAAACCATTTATACTGAATTATCAGCCTTAGATCTTGTGCGTGTTGTGATCTAATGACTGTGATAGTTCGACAACTTCATCAGCAAGCATATGAACCCATTTGGGAAGCAATGCATCAATTCACCGATGCGCGTGATGCAGATACAACGGATGAAATTTGGTTGGTCGAACACTTCCCTGTTTATACTCAAGGTCAAGCAGGTAAGCCTGAACACTTACTTAACCCTAATGATATTCCAGTAGTCAAAGTTGACCGAGGGGGTCAAATTACCTATCACGGCCCTGGTCAACAAATGATGTATGTATTATTGAACATCAAGCGTTTGAAGTTAGGAGTACGCCAATTAGTCACTGCACTAGAAGAGTGTATTGTAGCGCACCTTGCTGGCAGTGGTATTCAAGCATATCCAAAAAAAGACGCCCCAGGTGTTTATGTCAATGAGCAAAAAATATGTTCCATCGGATTACGCATTCGTAAAGGTTGTTCATTTCATGGATTAGCATTAAATGTTAATATGGATTTATCACCTTTTAGCCATATCAATCCATGTGGTTATGCAGGGCTAGAAATGACAGATAGTGCTCGACTTGGTGGCATTGCCGATTTAGCCATCGCGAGTAAAGATATTGTCACCCATTTTTGCACCTTAATTGGTGTTCAACAAATAGAGTTTAAAGAAGGTTTTGATGAGTAGTTCACGTCCAGAAGCAGGAGTCAAACTCCGCGATGATGAGAAAGTTAAGCACATTCCAGTCACCATTATTCCAACTGAAAAGGAAGCAATGTTGCGTAAACCTGAGTGGATTAAAATTAAACTCCCGCGCACGACTGAAAAAGTAGAAAAAATTAAACAAACGCTTCGTGAGAATAATTTGCATTCAGTGTGTGAAGAAGCAAGTTGCCCTAACCTATCTGAGTGTTTTAACCACGGCACTGCAACATTCATGATCTTAGGTGATATTTGTACACGTCGTTGCCCATTTTGTGATGTGGCTCATGGTAAACCGCTACCTCCAAGTGCAGAAGAGCCGCTTAAATTAGCGACTACAATTGCTAAGATGGACTTAAAATATGTGGTCATTACTTCAGTTGACCGTGATGATCTTCGTGATGGTGGTGCACAGCATTTTGTAGATTGCATTAATGCAATTCGTGAACATAGCCCCAATACGAAAATTGAAGTGTTAGTCCCAGATTTTCGAGGGCGCATGGATCGCGCTTTAGAGATCTTAGCGACTGGCTTACCTGATGTTTTCAATCATAATCTAGAAACTATCCCACGTCTTTATCGTGAGTGTCGTCCTGGAGCAAACTATCAATGGTCATTGGATTTATTGAAAAAGTTCAAAGCTGCTCACCCTCATATTCCTACTAAATCGGGTCTCATGATGGGGATGGGAGAAGAAGTGGATGAAATCAAGGTTGTATTAGAAGACTTGCGTGCCCACGATGTGAACATGTTAACACTCGGTCAATACCTTCAACCTTCTCGTCATCATTACCCAGTTAAGCGTTATGTCACACCTGATGAGTTTACGGCACTAGGTGAATATGCTGATGAAATTGGCTTTACCCACGCTGCTTGTGGACCTATGGTACGTTCAAGTTACCATGCTGATAAACAAGCTGCTGGTGAAGATGTCGTTAGTCATTTTACACCTACTAAAAAGTAACGTAAGCGTTTTAATGTTGAACTAAAAAAGTCCGAATATTATCGGACTTTTTTTTATGCTTATCATTCATTACTCTTTTGGTTTGATTAAATGAAATTGTGTCTGACGACCATTAAAATACGTGACCTTGTTTCCATCAAAAATCGCATTTTCCTCCAGCATAATACGTATCTCTTTGCCCCAAGGCTCAATGAATTTTGCTGCATTTAATTCAATCGAATACGCCGTATTTGCATGTAGCGGATAATCGCCTTGGACCGGCACGCCGCCCTGAGAATCCCACATACCTAATGTTGTTCCTGCAGCATGCCCATGATAACCCAATGGGTGCGTGTATATAGCCGGTTTTATCCCTTCTGCTATTGCTTGTTCACGAGCTGCTTTTAAAATGGTATTGCCAGTTACCCCAACTGCAAACTTATCGGTAAAAATATCCTGTAATCGATTAGCATCCGCTAACGCCGCCTTCAAGTATTCAGGTGCATCAGTTTCACCTTTTTTGAGTACATAGGCATGCTGTTGTTGATCGGTATGTAAGCGTAAATACGTGATGCCGAAATCCAAATGAATCAAGTCACCCGGTAAAATAATATTATTAGGCTTATTTTTGCTAAATGCTTCGATATGATTAAACGTCTCTTTTGATGCTCGCTGAATCGAAACACTCGGATGAAACCAATTACTTAATCCTACGGATGTAGACTTATCTCGAAGCCACCACACTAAGTCATCGGTTGTTGTCTCCCCAGGAGTAATAACACGATGAGTATATAACTCTTTAATAATACGATGTCCCATCGCAACTATTTCAGGATATATAGCTAATTCCATTGCTGTACGTGTTTCTAACCATGCTAGTGCGAGAGGTTCACTTGATACGATTTTTTCTTTTAACGAGTTAGGAAGTACTGCTACGAACTCATCATATTCAGTGGCTGTCATGCCATCAGCTAAAGCAAAATGTGTAGATTGATTTATCGCAATATTACGCGGTTGTTTTTGTTGGATTAATTCCACTAAACGTTGCCATTGTGACGGCTGAGATTCTTTGTCCCATGCTTTTTGAAATAACGTATCGACTTGATAGCGCGCGACGGCATAACGCTCAACAGCCTTGCCCTCACCAGGGTTCACTAATACTAGAATAGTTCGCCGGCGAGCAGATAACCAGGTCGCAGGTAACATTGTTTTCAAGACCGGATCTTCATTATATTCACGCGAGATCAAGATCCACATATCAATGCCTTCGCGAGTCATCAGCTGAGGAAGCGTATTGACTAACTTATCTTCTAGCATAGTATCTATGTGCTCTGCACGCGCTTTCATCGGTAAAATATCGGCAGTGGTTAACGGGGTTAACGAAGATAAATCAATACTTTGAGAAAAATTGGTTTGCGCATTAACCGAAGATATTATAATACTATAGGTGATAAATAACGCGCCTAATAAGCCAATCATTTTCATTACAAACTACCTCAATTTAATATTTATCAAAGGATACAACTTTTAATTTGCCCTACAAACGCGTCATATACAACCAATATTTGTTATCATTACCACATCATTCGTAACAATCTCAATGAGCTAACCCAATGACTGAGCACACAATTAAACTAAAACCTTGCGACACAAAACAACGCAAGCATATCTATGTAGCTTATACCGGCGGTACTATTGGGATGCAGCCATCACAGCAAGGTTATATTCCGGTTGCTGGATTCTTAACTAACACCTTAAATGGTATGCCCGAGTTCCACCGTACTGAAATGCCAGCTTTCACCGTACACGAGTATGATACGTTATTAGATTCATCAGATATGCAACCGAGTGATTGGGAAATGATTGCCCAAGATATTGAATCACACTACGACCAATATGATGGGTTTATTATTTTACATGGCACCGATACGATGGCCTATACAGCCTCAGCACTGTCATTTATGTTTGAAGGTCTAACCAAACCGATTATCGTCACAGGTTCACAAATTCCGTTGGCTCAATTACGTTCAGACGGTCAAGAAAATTTATTAAATGCGTTATTTCTTGCTGCAAATTATCCCGTTCCTGAAGTCACGTTATTTTTTAATAATCAATTATTTCGAGGTAATCGTTCTCGAAAAGTCAATGCAGATGGTTTTAACGCCTTTGCCTCCCCTAACTATCCAGTACTGATTGAAGCGGGTATAAACATTAACGTCAATCAAGCAGCCTGCTCACCAATCGCTTCGAAGCCAAGCCCGTTAATCTTACATCACATAGATGCCCAACCAGTGGGTTTAGTGAGTTTGTATCCTGGGATCAGTGTGGACATTATTCATAATTTATTACTACAACCGGTAAAAGCACTTATTTTACTCAGCTATGGTGTGGGTAATGCCCCTCAAAATGAGGCAATGCTAACGGCTTTCGCAGAAGCCAAGGCCCGTCACATTATTATTCTTAATTGTACACAATGTTTATCTGGTAAAGTGAATATGTCAGGGTATGCAAATGGACAAAGGCTAGCTGAAGTAGGCGTACTATCGGGTCATGATATGACGGTAGAAGCGGCGTTGACAAAGTTACACTTTGTGCTGTCACAGACAAATGATTATGAACAACAAGTCGCGCTATTATCGCGCGACTTATGCGGTGAAATTAGTCTTTAAGTTTGACTTGGGCGATGGGAGCTTGACCTGCTTGGCGCAACTCATTACGCAGTTCAGATTTGGACTTGTGCACCATTTCACCATCTTCCCCAATGGTCATGTGTTCATTTGAACGCTCTACTTTAGCCTGGTATAACATGACCATTTGTAACGAATTTGCTTTTTGTTCTTCTGTTAGCTCAGCACCATTTGGCCACTTGCCAGTCTCTACTGCTTGCTTTAAATTTTGGTATACTTCAGGTGTCATTGCATTGACAAGTTGTTCTACATTCATCTCTATACAGCCTCTGTATTAGCCCCAATTAGCCAAAAAATTTATTACGTTTCGTGAGTAATATCCGCACGCGATTGATCAAGTACCAAATAAACCCGAGTACACACACTAATATTGCGATGCTATGCTGCGTACTGCCTACTTCAGGAGTGCCCCAGTACATCATTCCAAATCCAGCTAAAAATAACAGGACTGCGATAAACGATTGAGTTTGTAAGGACTGATGGCGCTGGTATTTATCCATCTTTTGCTTACGTAACAACGCTTCAGCATCTTCGGCTTTTACCGCGAAACCACAGTGATTACATATGTCAGCTTTATCTGAAATTTTCTTCTTACAGGCAGGACAATCCGTCAGCATTATCATGTTCCTTTCTTATTATAAAATCATAGTGTAGAAATAGGTTGGAAAATAAAAAACCTAGTAAGGTCTCCCCTACTAGGTCTTATAGTTTACACGATTTTAGCAGTGGATTTAACTCTTAACTTTATTCCAATACTCGTTCATCGTATCTTTCATTTCTTTGCGTAACATCATGATGCCGAACAAATTAGGCAAGGTCATCACGACGATCGCGACTGCTGATAATGCCCAAACTAAGGTTGTATCAGAGAAAGCAGCCCAGAAGAACCCTGCAATATACACTACGCGATATGGCATAACCGATTTTGGCCCTAATAAATAGGTCATCGCACGATCCCCATAATAAGACCAAGCAATGGCTGTCGAGAATGCAAATAATAGTAAGCCCACCGACACAATATATTGCCCAAAGTCACCAAAATAACCGCGTGTGAAGGCGATGGTCGTTAATTTAGCCGAGTGAACTAGAGACTTACCTGACACTACTAAATTATTTTTTTGTGGTACACCGTTGACGACTTCAAAACGACCTGTGAATAAATCTTCTTCAGACCCGACGCCATATGAAACATCTTCAGCAATTGAACGGGCATTCATTAACGTAAAGTCTGCAGTGTTTTGTGCTTTACCAGCCACAATAGTGACCACACCGTTGTAATATTCTACGCTCGAACCATCAATATTATTAATCAACTTATATAAGTTTTCTACGTCTGCTTGATTCTTATCAGAATGCTGGCCCGCCAAGAAAACCATATCAGATGCATCAAAGACGTTTTGATGTTTTTCTTTCCATACACCCGACGATAAAATAACCAAACCTGTAATAGTACAGATAATGATAGTATCAATGAACGGCTCTAAGATAGATACGATACCTTCTGAGGCAGATTCTTTCGTTTTAGCCGCAGCATGAGCAATTGGTGCTGAACCTTGACCAGCTTCATTCGAGAATAAGCCGCGATTCACCCCACGGTTAAATGCGTATGCTAACGTCGCCCCTAAGAAACCACCGGCAGCGGCAGAACCAGTAAACGCATCTGAGATGACAGCTGCAAACGCAGGTCCAATATTGCCTGCATTGGCGAAAATAACCGCTAAAGCACCAATGATATAAATGAGCGCCATTATCGGAACAATTTTAGCAGTGACCGTTGCAATCCTATGGATACCACCAATAATCACTAACCCTAATAAGATAGCTAACACACCACCTACTAACATCGGGTCAAACCCAAACGTCGCCTCAATTGAAGTGGCAATACCATTTGATTGGGGTAGATTACCCGTACCAAATGAACATATTACTGTCGCTACAGCAAACGCCACGGCTAACCACTTCATATTAAGTCGCTTATCCATGTAATACATAGGACCACCGGCCATCGTGCCATCGGCCGTTTTTTCACGATATTTATGCGAAAGTGTGACTTCAACAAACTTGGTTGTCATACCAAAAAAGGCCGTCACCCACATCCAGAATAATGCAGCGGGACCACCTAAGAAAATCGCAAATGCCACACCGGATATATTACCCGTACCCACTGTACCAGATAAGGCAGTCGTGAGTGATTGGAAATGAGATGTATCACCTGGGTCATCAGCTTTGTCGTATTTACCAGTGACCACTTTCCAAGCATGCTTAAAAAATCGAATTTGTGGGAATTTCAAATAGAGAGTAAAAAATAAACCGACGCCAAGTAGCACATAAGGGAACCAAAAAGCGCCCCCCAAAAAGCCATCGAGCGTTGTTAGTACGTTATAGAGTGCATCCATAAGGTGTTCCTTGTGATGTAGTTATTGTTTTATCGTTGTTGTTTTATTGTTTTGTAATTCTTGTATCACGGCTCGGATAGGGATCAATAGATCCTCACCTAGTTGCGCGCATCGAGGTACTGACCATCCATACGCAGCATCAGGTAAATCCGCATTATCTTTAAACGGCATTTCTAAAGTATAAGACATACAGCCAAATTGATGTGCAATTGCATTTGATGCAACCGTTAAATTCGCTTTACCCGGTTCATCTTTAGGATACCCAAAAGTATCTTGAAATTCAGGCGTTGCGCTGAGTAATGCTTGTTTAAATGTATTTTCTAGGTGCGCCATCGTATCATCATAATTAGGTACACCTTCAGAACCGGCGACAAAATTATAGGGTAATGCTTCATCACCGTGAATATCCAGATACATGTCGACACCAGTTTCTCGCATTTTATTGAGTACATAATAAACTTCAGGACTCTTATCTAACGACGGCGTTTGCCATTCACGGTTTAAATTTGTGCCGACGGCATTAGTCCGAAGATGGCCGCGAACTGAACCATCGGGATTCATATTAGGAACAATATAAAAGACAGCATCCTTTAACAATTTGCGCGCTACGCCATCATCTTCGTCTAGCAAACGATAGATCAACCCTTCTACACACCAGGAAGCCATAGATTCACCCGGATGTTGGCGCGCAGTAATCCATACTGATTTTTTAGGCGTGTCACTGAGGGTATCACCAATCACTAACATTGATACATCACGCCCATCTATAGTGTCGCCTAATAACACATGCTGACAATCAAACGCCGTTTGTGCGGACGCTAATAAGTTTAGATAACGTTCATAGCTATAAGGGATAAAATATGCAAAATATATCACCTCGTACTCTGGTGTCACATCGATTGTGAGTTCATCTCCATCAAAAGAGGTATCCACACGAAACCACTCATCTCGGTCATAACTGGCGAGCGCCTGATAACCTTCCCACCCTTTTGGATAGGCAGATTTAGCTAGATCCTCAATTACAATACTATGATTGACCATTGCTTGAGTATGTAAGCGGAAATGAAACCATTGATAAAAATTGGATTGGTTATCGCGGTTGATACGTAGACGGATGTCATTAGGAGATGTTGCAGAAACGACATGAATGTTACCACTGTCGAATTGGGAGCTGATTTGCATTGAATCATTCCAGATATTATTGTTTTTTGTAATTTACCAATTACTCATCAAAAATACTAGGCATGATCTTAAGATATTTAATGCTATGCAACTCCTAATAATTCAAGAATATCGTTACTCAAATGCAGTACGTAATTTTAAACCCAGCAATGTGGTATAGCCCACTGAACGCCCAACGACAGTGCCATCGGGTTGTAAGATATAAATACTCGGGTAAGCAGTCACCTGAAAATCTCTAATGGTCTGATTATTGCCCAGTAGTATTTCCCCATTAACCCCTACCTCATCGACAAAATGGGTTAACTCTTCAACATGCTGATAGTCAACTCCAATCCGCACCACATTGACTTTATCGGGATTTAAGCTATCAAGGTTATTGATGCTGATACGACAAATACTGCACCAAGGAGCAAAAATGTATACCAGTGTCGGTTTATCTTTAGCTAGCAAAGGAATAGTTTGACCGGATAACGTCACAAATTGGGTATCAGGTAAGCTGACCGAACCATCACTTGGCAGCATATTACGTTGTTGAAACACAAAGACCGCGCCTATGACTAAACACAACAACACCACTTCAAACGCATAACGTGTGAATGGCTTTTTAGCAGATGAGGCTGATTTAGACAAAATAATACTCAATAAATCATGGCCTTTTAATCTAACAGACTCACTATTGAGAGTCGATATTTCATTAACACATAAAAAACCTGAATATCCTGTTGAATACTCAGGTTGATATTATTTGTATAGGATCTTACGTTGCGAATATCTACTTGGGTAATGTTGGAGAAGTGATCCCTGCCATATCGCGTACCACACGCATTACCTGACAGCTGTAACCAAACTCATTATCATACCAAACATATAAAGTAACACGGTTACCCGCAACGATGGTTGCAGTTGAATCCACGATTGACGCGGCGCGTGCGCCTACTAGATCACTTGATACAATTTCAGTAGACTGAGTAAAGTCAATTTGGTGCTGTAGTTCAGAAAAAAGCGATGCATCTTGTAAAAAATGATTCACTTCTTCTTTATTTGTCGCGTGTTTAAGATTCAGGTTCAAAATCGCCATCGAAACATTCGGGGTAGGCACACGGATCGCATTACCCGTTAACTTCCCTTCTAACTGTGGATACGCTTTTGAAACTGCTTTTGCGGCACCCGTCTCCGTAATGACCATATTCAGTGGCGCACTACGACCACGGCGTTCGGCTTTATGGAAGTTATCAATCAAATTTTGATCATTGGTATATGAATGGACGGTTTCCACGTGACCATTCTCAATGCCATATTGCTCATCTAATGCTTTTAATACCGGAGTGATCGCATTGGTAGTACAACTTGCAGCAGACATAATGGTGTCCGAATCTAAGATATCGGCATGGTTGACACCGTGAACGATGTTTTTAATATCGCCCTTACCTGGTGCCGTTAATAATACCTTTTTCGCCCCTTTCGATTTGAGGTGCAAACCTAAACCATCACGATCACGCCACATGCCGGTGTTATCAATCACAATCGCGTTATTGATCCCGTATTGAGTATAATCAACTTCGGTAGGTGAATTAGCATAAATCATTTGAATAAAAGAACCATTAGCCAGTAACGCTTTTCGTTCTGTATCAACAGTGATACTGCCGTTGAAAGGCCCATGAACGGAATCACGACGCAGTAAACTGGCACGCTTCTCTAAGTCACCATCTCGACCTCCACGCACAACAATCGCACGTAAACGTAATTTATTATTGGTGCCTTGACGCTCAATCAATAAACGCGCCAATAATCGACCAATACGCCCAAATCCATACAACACTACATCTTGAGGTACTTGATCATCACCGCGATTCACAATGTCATTTAATTCGTCATTTAAAAACGCCGTCAAATCAGTTTGATCTTTCCCGCGACCGTAATTGAATTCCCATGCTAACTTGCCAATATCAATCTGCGCTGGTGCAAGTTGCATCACCGCTAACGACTCAACAATGGGAAATGACTCTCGTAAACGTAACTTTTGACCTTCATGTAAACGCACTGTTCGGTGTGCTTTGATCACGTCGATTGCACTGGCATTTAATAAAGAACGGCCATAGACCGAAATCTCAATAGCACGGTTACGATAAAGTTTACCAATCAGTGGCAACATCGTTTCAGCGTATTCCTGACGCTCTTGCCAGCTGTTTTGGAGATCCTGTTCAACTTGTTGATTCATTTTCCTACCTTAAATGATTCCTAATTGGGAAGTCTTAATGGAGAGTAAATGTGCGTATTACACTACCCTCCGCTATAATTCAAAGATAGTGTAAGCGGAGTTTTCATTATTGCCAAACTGTTGATTTATTACAGAATTCATCAATTATGAGCTGAAAATTGTGAATGTGATTGAAGGATTACAACAGCTTATTCTGTTTTACACATGAAACTCACAAAAGAGGTCATTTACGAGAAATTTCATTACAAAATAAGCGGCAGGACTAATACTAAAAACGTATGAAAAAATGATATTTTATTTATTTAAATGATAATGATACTGAATTAACACAATATCTTTGTCCAGTAGGCGCAGGTCCATCGTCAAACACATGCCCTAAATGGGCATCACAATGCTTACATACAATTTCAGTGCGAACCATACCGTGGCTATTGTCTTCACGAAAGACCACATTACTATCATCGGTTTGCTCAAAGAATGAGGGCCAACCACACCCAGCATTAAATTTATGGGCTTGCGTAAATAAGCGTGCATCACAGCACACGCAGTGGTAATCCCCAGCTTCCCAATGATCATTATATTCCCCAGTAAAAGGTCGCTCAGTCCCTTTTTCTTGAGTCACATAAAATGCTTCTCGGCTAAGACGTTGTGCTAATTGTGCTTTATCAATACTCATCCTCATTCCTCAACATAAGTTAGTCGATTGCCGACCAATCTGTTTTAAATAAGACGACGGAGCGATTTGAGATCACAAATTCTGGTTTAGGGATGTAATTACCTTTGGGTCTAAATTCGCTCATACGGGTATCGAGTAACACTTCCCAACGCGCCCCATGAGGCAGTTTAGGTAACACTAATACATCGTCTTGAGTACTGGCATTAACGCAGAGTAGCCAGTGCTCTGCATCCGTTGGTGGTGTCATTTGAGATTTTTCACACATCTCCACAGCAAAACCCAATACATCTGGGTCTTCCCAATCACTGTCGCCTTTATCCGATCCGTCAATCTTATACCATTTTACAAATTCAATATTAGAATCTAGACGATAATCATCATCGTCTAATTGCGCGTTGGTTAAGATCCGGCTATTGCGTTTAAGTGCGAGACAATATTGACAGAACGATAAAAAGTCCTGTTGTGATTTGACTAAGTCCCAGTCCAAATAATTCATTTCATTGTCTTGACAATAAGCATTGTTATTGCCGTGTTGCGTTTTACTCAGTTCATCACCGGATAAAAAGTGTGGTGTCCCTTGAGCAAACACCATACATGCAATCATATTACGTTTTTGCCGCTCACGGACACTAAGGATGACCGGATCTTCAGTCGGTCCCTCTACCCCATAGTTATAAGACAGGTTGTGGTTGTGGCCATCACGATTATCTTCTAAATTTGCATCGTTATGTTTTTCGTTATAACTGACCAAATCATGCAAGGTAAAACCATCATGATAAGTAATGGGGTTTACGGAGGTGTGAATACTGCAATATCCCTTATGGAAAATATCACGCGAGCCGAACATTCGCGTAGCAAAAGTGCCCGTCAACCCTCTATCTCCTCGCCAAAAACCTCGAGCTACATCACGGAATTGATCATTTACCTCCGCAAAACTGACAGGAAACTGACCTAACTGATAACCATAATCGCCCAAATCCCAAGGTTCAGCAATCATATAAGTATTACGCAATATTGGATCTTGTTGTACGGCTTTAAAAAACGCAGCTCGAGAAGAATACGCGTGCGGCTCTCTGCCAAGTCCAGTAGCCAAGTCAAAGCGGAAACCATCGACACCATAAATCTGGACCCAATGTCGCATCGCTTCTAACACTAAGGTGAGGATATAAGGGCTTTCAAGATTAAGACTATTACCACATCCTGAGTAATTGGCGTAATACTCAGTTCCTTCTACTCGAGTGTAAGCTTCATCTTCACAGGTTGCGCGAAGATTCAAAATAGGCCCATCTGGTCCAGACTCTGCGGTATGGTTAAACACCACATCAATGATGACTTCTAAACCTGCTTTATGATATTCCTTGATCATGACTTGCAGTTCTTTATGCGCATCATACATTGCATACCGCGGTTCAGGCGCTAACAAAGAAGCGGGATTATACCCCCAAAAATTCGTTAAGCCTTTTTCCGTAATAAATGGTTCTGGCATATATGCCATCACTGGCATTAATTGAACGGTAGTGATCCCAAGTTGCTTTAAATGGTCAATGATCGCGGGATGAGTTGCCCCGACATACGTCCCTTGTTCTTTTTCTGGGACTTCGGGGTGACGCATTGAGATACTCTTAACATGCATTTCATACACTGCCCGTTTTTCAGGCGCTATTTTATATGCCAGTGGATAACGGTGAAGATGTTGTTGAACTATCTTTGTTTTAGGATAAAACAAGTGCGAACGTTTTTCATAGCGCACTTTGTCCCAGTGCCACGCTGAAATTAATTCGCGACTAAAGGGATCAGAAAAATATTGTACTTCTTCGACACCGTCAACCTCAATGACCGTACCGTATAAGTAACAACACCCTTCCACATCAATCGATAGTGCGTCGAACCACACATGGCCTTGACGATGGCGCATAGGCTGCTCATACAATATCTCTTGCGTGTCAGGATGAAAAATAAAAATAGTACAGTTATCAAGTTGCGGTCCATAGACCGCAAAGTTGACATCGTGAGTTAAAAAACTACATCCAAAAGGATAAGGGTTGGCTAAGCTTGACATAGCGCCTCTATTTAAGAGAAAAACTAATCCTGAGCAATCCAGAACATCGTTGATAATGGGGGTAATGTAAATGCAATACTATGAGCTTGGCCGTGACTCTCAAACTCATTAGCACTGAGCGTATCTGGTATAGCAAAACCACTGCCACCAAATTCAATTGCATCTGTGTTTAATAAACAACGATATTGACCAGCACTCACACCAATATGCACGTTATCGACTGGTACCGGCGTAAAATTACATAACACATAGATGGTTTGTTGTGTTTTAGGATCAATACGTTTAAACGATAGAATTGACCGCTCAGCATCATCATGCGTCAACCACGCAAACCCATGATGTTCATGATCACATGCATGCAATGCTGGATAGTCTGCATAGAGATGGTTAAGTGTTTTGTATAGCGTTTGGATTTGTTGATGTTTATCATATTGAAGTAAATCCCAATCCAATTGACCATCGTGATCCCATTCTTTGTACTGGGCAAATTCATTACCCATAAAATTTAACTTTTTCCCTGGATGGGCATACATAAAACCAGCATAGGTACGTAAGTTCGCTGCTTGTTGCCATTCATCTCCCGGCATTTTTCCAAGTAATGAACCTTTTCCATATACGACTTCATCATGTGATATAGGTAACACGAAGTTTTCATCAAACGCATAAACCATACTAAAAGTGATGTCATTATGGTGATAACGTCGATAAGCAGGATCCTTGGCAATGTAATGCAATGAATCATGCATCCAACCCATATTCCATTTAAAACCAAAACCCAGACCGTCCATATCGACTGGACGAGATACTTTAGCAAATGAAGTAGACTCTTCAGCTATAGTCATCACCTTAGGAAAGGCTGAATAGACCGCTTGATTCATCCAACGTAATAAGGAAATCGCTTCATAGTTATGGTTCCCACCATCAATATTCGGGATCCATTCACCGTCATCACGTGAATAATCTAAATATAACATCGATGCGACAGCATCTACACGCAATCCATCGATATGAAATTTATCGCACCAAAACAACGCGTTTGCGACTAGGAATTGACGTACTTCACTTTTACCAAAATCGTAAATGCAGGAATTCCAATCTGGATGCCACCCCTTTCTAGGATCTTCATATTCGTATACGCAGCTACCATCAAAACGAGCTAGCCCATGGCCATCTTCAGGGAAATGCGCTGGTACCCAATCAATGATGACGCCAATCCCAGCTTGGTGACAGGCATCCACAAAATATTTAAAGTCATCTACCGAACCAAATCGACTAGTAGGTGCAAATAAACCAACAGGTTGATACCCCCAAGAACCATCAAATGGATATTCACTTATTGGCATTAATTCAATATGGGTATAGCCCATTTCGACAACATAATCGACGAGTTCTACGGCTAATTCACGGTAAGTTAAATAAGTGCGATCATCATGAGGACGTTTCCATGACGCTAATTGCACTTCATAAATACTCATCGGTTGTTGATAAGGATTAAACGTCTTTCGCTGCATCCATTGGCTGTCCGACCATTGATATGCATTATGATCAACAATGTTAGATGCATGAGATGGATATTGATCGGCACTAAAACCCACTGGATCAGCTTTATGCGGCAGGGAATGACCTTGCGCATCTTTTATTGCGTACTTGTATTTATCACCTACTTTCGCTTGAGGGATGACTAACACCCAATAGCCCATGTCGGTTTTTTGCATAGGATGACACACATCATTCCATAGATTAAACTCAGCCACCACACTGACAGATTGTGCATTTGGTGCAAATACTGCAAAACGCACTGCATTAATTTCACTGCCGTCGTCTAGTTTGATATTGATCAGTTGAGCACCCAGTTGTTGGTAAACATTTTCTGGCGCATGGTCGACAAAATGCACTGCATGATATGCTTCATCTTTGAATGAGTATGGGTCATATACTCGATATTGTGTATCGGGTGTGGTAACTTCAATTTCATAGTGAGTCACACTTTGCGTCGACGTGGCCTCAAAAATACCCGGTTCTGTTTCAACACATTGAGTTAAAATACTACCGTCTAAAGCAATAACATCTACGGCGTTGGCACCGGGTAAAGAAAAACGAAAAAATGTCCCGTCATCATGCACGAATGCCCCTAAATCAATAAAGGGATGAGATGCACTTGCAGTAGTAATATGTGTAAAATCAGCCATGAAACTAAAAAATCCTTCTAAAAATATTATGTCGTTGAAGCGTCGCGTCTAGCGCTATTAATCCGTTGAGATAATCTTAACACCTCAGGTAACGTAAATATATCTTCTAAATTATGCGATAATTTGCGTTTCCAATTAGGATATTCTTCAAAAGTACCAGGAATATTAACCGGTTTGTCCATCTGTAACCAATCTTCTAACTGCAAAGATAACAATGCACTTGAACCCGTTGCCATATGAACCTGCATACCGTAATTAAGCTCTTGGGTCATCCCCACATGCTCAACAGATCGGGCAATATTATCTGAAATAGCACCATGCCCGTGCAAGGTATTCAAGATTTGTTGTTTGTTATCGTGCCGAGAATCATACAGCGGTTGTAAAATTTCGTCGGTCGGATAAAGACCAAGTTCTTTACCTAACGCAAGATCATTACAATGCCAGTAACCAATTAATGTAGGAAAGTCATGAATTGTCAGTGTCGACATTGATTGCACAGGATAGTGACTTGGTGAGTAAAACCCACCATCCTTAGCTTGCTCAAAAAAGAATACACGATAAGAATACACACCATTATCTGCTAATTTTTGACGTATTTCTTCCGGCACAGTGCCCAAATCTTCACCAATAATCAACGTTTGATGACGATGTGATTCTAAGGCCAATATCCCTAGTAAATCATCCACAGGATAATACACATAACCGCCCTTATCAGCATGGTCTCCTTTCGTGACCCACCATAAACGTAATAATGCCATTGCATGATCGATACGTAAGGCGCCGGAATGCTGCATATTTGAAGAAAATAAATCAATAATCGGCTGATAACCTTGTTGATAGAGCTGTTCAGGATCCATTGGCGGCAATCCCCAATTTTGTCCCAGAGGCCCTAGGATATCAGGTGGCGCACCAACAGAAGCATCCGTCACGTAAAGGTCTTTCGCCCCCCAAATTTCAGCACTTCCTTCGCTCACGCCGACAGCTAAATCACGATACAATCCAATAATCATATTTCGTGCATTCGCTTGAGCACTTGCAGCCTCAAACTGTTCAGCAGCAAGGTATTGTAAAAATCCATAGAAACGAACTTCATCAGCATGTGCTTGAGCAAACTCTTCCACCGCAGGTAAATCTGCCGTTTGTAATGCTTCTGGGAATACAGGCCAGCCCCAATAGTCTTGATCTGTGCTTTTTAAGTGGGCTTGTAATGCATCATAACGCATGAGCGTTTGTAAACTTTCGCCGCCTGCATCAATAAATATATCTAGCGCTTTTTGTAGCTCGGTATTCGATGAATTAAGTTCAAATAACGCTTTGAGCACCGGCATTTTTAATGCACTAACGGCATTATAGTCAACGTATTCAATGGCCCTGGTATGAGTTAACTGAGCTTGGAAATCAGCATCATTCACCATTGCTTGGATAGATGGTTGGTCATAGCCAGGTACTGCGCTTACATCAATATATAAATGATTCAACCATTTACGAGATGACGGAGAATAAGGAGAACAGGAGTTGGGGTTGTTAGGGTATAGCGCATGTATTGGATTTAAACCAACAAAATCAGCACCTTGATCGGCTGCGCGGTTAATTAAGGCAGTTAAATCACTAAAATCACCTATCCCCCAATTTTTTTCGCTTCGTACACAATACAGTTGAATGCTTAATCCCCATATTTTTTTCCCTTGAGTTATAGCATCAGGGGTAAAACATGCTTTAGGCGCTTGAATAATTCGGCCTTGTCCAATGACGTCACCATCTTCCATCGCTAAAGTTAATGTGTGATAACCATGCGGCATATTAACGTGTAATGTTACGATGTATTCTTGAAACTCAGCGCCATCCACTTCGGTTGCATTAACTAATTCATGCTCAATTAACTGCGTAGTGAATACATGTGAATCTTTATCTTCGAAAGTAAGCGTAAAACAAACGGTTTCAGTGACTAATTCAATCGGTAAGCGCACAGGTATCTGCACCTGCTCATCATCCCTAATGACCTGAACAGGATTCAATGGCGTCATCCACACATCACTCACCTGTTCATGCATTTGGGCTTCAAGTACATCTATGTTTTCAACGTCATACCCCATGACACCAAGAATTTTTTCCTTTGTACCATCAGCAACAGTCGCTGGCTTACCCCATGCATCCACAAAGCTAGTTTCAATGCCACGCATTTGCACTAACGTATCGATAATAGATTGAGTCATACATTATTCCGTTAATAATAAATTTTTATGCTTAACATTATTCATTATTCAATAGCAAGGTGATACTGAATACGTTTGCAAAAATAAATGAACAACTAGCGTGTAATAAAACTACATCATTATTGCAAATATCAGACTAAAAGCCTATAATTATGTAACTTAATTTCATTATCGGAGTCAATCATGACGATCAAAGTAGGAATCAATGGATTCGGACGCATTGGACGCTTAGTAATGCGCGCTGCGCTAGAAAGAGATAACATTCAAATTGTTGGTATCAACGATTTATTAGACTTAGATTACATTGCGTATATGTTCAAATACGATTCTACTCATGGACGTTTCAATGGCTCTGTTGAAGTTGTTGATGGTGGTTTAGAAGTCAATGGACAATTTATTCGTGTTACTAGCGAACGTAATCCAGAAGCGCTCGCATGGGACGCCATTGATACTGATGTTGTCGTTGAAGCGACGGGCTTATTCCTAACTGAAGAAACCGCTGCTCAACACATCACCGCAGGCGCTAAAAAAGTAGTCATGTCAGCTCCTTCTAAAGATCACACCCCTATGTTTGTAATGGGTGTTAACCACACCGAGTATGCTGGACAAAATATTGTTTCAAATGCATCTTGTACAACCAACTGTTTAGCGCCGTTAGCGAAAGTTATTAATGATAACTTCGGTATTAAAGAAGGCTTAATGACAACAGTACACGCAACAACCGCTACACAAAAAACAGTAGACGGCCCATCTGCAAAAGATTGGCGTGGTGGTCGTGGTGCAGGCCAGAACATTATCCCTTCATCAACTGGTGCAGCCAAAGCGGTTGGTAAAGTTATCCCTGAACTAAATGGTAAGTTAACGGGTATGGCATTCCGCGTCCCTACTCCGGATGTCTCTGTTGTTGATTTAACAGTGACACTAGAAAAGCCTGCAACATATGCTGAAATCTGTGCCACGATTAAAACGGCATCAGAAACAAGCATGAAAGGTATTTTAGACTATACAGAAGACGCTGTAGTATCTAATGATTTTATTGGCGATAAGCATACCTCTATTTTTGATGCTTCAGCTGGGATTGCATTGTCAGATACATTTGTCAAACTCGTATCATGGTATGACAACGAAATGGGTTATTCAAACAAGGTACTTGACCTTGTGACCCACATTTCAAAATAAATAAAACGATGTGATAGAGCCACTTACTCATGATAGGGTAAGTGGCTTTTTTTATATCCAAAACATACAACCTTAAGGATGACCAATGACTCACTTCTCTCATGCTTCAGTTCCACTCGTCCATTTAACGCTAGGTGAAAATACCTGTGTAGTCAGTTTATTTGGTGGGCATGTGTTATCTTATACACAATCAGGCGTTGAAAAACTGTTTATGAGTAAGCAAGCTAAACTCGACGGTTCGCGTCCGATACGAGGCGGCATCCCGGTTTGTTGGCCTTGGTTTGGCCAGCTCCACCCCGATATTAACGAGCATAAACTTGCTCATGGTTTGGTCCGTCAGCAATTATGGGAGCTCGAAGCTAAAGTCAGCACAGCTAAAAGCGTGAGTATTACATTAAGCCCTACTGACCTAACCCATCCATTATGGCCACAAGGGTTAACCTGTCAATTGATAATCACGCTAACACACGACCATCTAGAGGTAAAATTACTATCCCATAACAAAGGAGAAAAACCGGTTCCCTTGTCATGTGCATTACATAGTTATTTCGCAATTGATGATCTTCAAGAAACGAGCTTAATAGGTATTACAGGTGAGTATTCTGATAATGCTAATGAAGGGGCAATAGGCAGTACTCCTGAAACTTATCGATTCACGGGAGAGGTTGACCGGATACATCCTAATACTGATAATATATTAAGTACCGATATATATCATAAAGAACGCCCCATCACTGCAATCACTCATGCAGGGCATGATTCATTAGTGGTATGGAATCCTTGGAGGAATAAGAGCCAGAGTTTTGTTGATTTCGCAGATGATGAATACTTACAAATGATTTGTGTTGAAACGGCGCTCACACAACATTTTGAATTAGCACCGCATAATCATCATCACTTAATTCAAACGATAGCCTAGCAGGATTCACCTTCGAGGATATGATAGTCTAACATTGTGGTTGTCGGTTCTTTACTTTTAAATAAATGGGCGGCCATGCGCCCTTTTTCCGTACTATTTTGATAGACAGTAGACAAAATAGGATGGTGTCGTTTAGTTTCTTCAATTCCGTCAAAGCCAACAATCTTTACTTGCTCAGGGACTTTCACACCAGCACTGAGTAATTCCTTCAAAATCGACAAGGCAATCAAATCTGACATACATAATATCGTGTCAGGTAACCGCTCTCCATCAAGGATGTCAAGAGCAGCTTTTTTAGCATGTTCTTGAGTACTTTCAGGCACGTTCCATACAAGTGATGTATCTAATTCTATGCCAAGCTCACTCATGGCTTTCAAGTAACCCTCATAACGCTTATAGCCAACTGAAGTCGCGACATTTGCTAAGGAAGTATTGTTAACTCTCGTTGTAACTTCATCATTAGTAATACGTAAACCGACAATAGCTACCGAATCATTAGGTGTCAGAGCCTTTAACGCAATTTCATAAGCGGCTTGATAATTATCTACACTCACAGAGGCTCTATCTTGAATTTCAAAATCAACCGTAATCACTTTTTTGGGACAACGTTCTAGTTCTTTAAGTAACTTTGGATTTCTAGGCGTACCGTAACAAATAAACCCATCAACAAAATCAATCACCGAATTTATCGATGTCGAACTACCAGAAAAAAGTAACAAGTGTGAATCATGTTCTTTAACAATTTCAGAAACGCCACGAATGAAGGAAGAAGCCACAGGGTCGCTGATCATATAGTCAATACTATCGGCTAATACTAACGCAATAATACCTGAACGTCCGCGACGTAACGACTGCGCCGCTTTATTTGGTCCAAAGTACCCTAGTTCTTTGCATGCAGAGAGGATCTCTTCGCGTTTAACCTTCGACAGTTGATCCGGACGGTTAAACGCATTTGAGATAGTTGCAGTACTGACGTTCAGTTGCTCAGCAATTGAACGTAATGTATTAGATTTGGTTTTCACAGCAAGATTAATAATATGTTAAAAAAATGTATACTATCATTATGCTGTATAAGTTCAATAAAAAACTTAATCGATTAAGCCTTTTACTTAAATTTTAGCACCATCTACAGCTTCTTTAGCTAGTTGTGTAATCCCAGCCCAATCGCCGTTTTTCACTAGGTCATCTGGTACAATCCACGAACCACCCACACATGGAATATTTGGTAAAGCCAAGTAATTTTTATAATTCGCTAAGCTAATACCACCAGTCGGGCAAAATACCATATCAGGGAACGGACCACTGATCGACTTAATCGCTTTGATACCACCTACTGCTTCAGCTGGGAAAAATTTAAGGTGTGTATAACCGGCATCTTTTCCCTTCATTAAATCGGATGTCGAAGAAATACCAGGGATCAGAGGTATAGAACCTGCTTGACCTGCAGCTAATAATTCTGCCGTCATACCAGGACTAATCGCAAACTTAGCGCCAGCATCTGTCACGTCTTTAAGCTGTTTGGCATTCGTTACTGTACCAGCACCTATCATAGAGTCAGGTAACGCTTGCGCAATCGCACGTATCGCATCTAATGCGACAGGCGTACGTAATGTCACCTCTAATACACTGATTCCGCCGGCAATTAACGCTTTTGCTAACGGCACCGCATCTTCAATATTGTGAATCACAATAACGGGAACGACGGGACTAGTGGCAAATACTTCAGCTGCCGTGGTTTGCCAATGTTGACTCATTATGGCGCACTCCTTAAATGTTGGTTGAGGTACGCTGCCGCACCAATTAGCCCATGGTCAGGCTCGTTAATAATAAAAGTAGGTATGTCTTTGACATAGCCTGAAATAGGAGGTTTCGCTTCAAAGCGTGCTCGGAATTTGCTGGCTTGTAAAAAATCAATGAATCGCGCAGCAATACCACCACCAATAAATACACCTCCTGTCGTCGCCAAATTTATCGCTAGATTACCAGCGAAGGTACCCATGGCGTTGCAGAAGACGTCAAGCACTTCTACACAAATTTTACAGGAACCGGCCAATGCGGCCTCAGTGATGTCAGCAGCTTCAGTCAATACAGACTCTTGGCCATGATGCGCACACAAGGCTTCATAGATATTGACAATACCTCGTCCAGACATGACTTCTTCAGCGGTAACTCGACCTAATTTCTTGTAGATATGTTGCCAAACAACCATCTGAGTCAGATCTACAGGCGCAAAATCAACATGCCCCCCTTCCCCATCAAGTGTTGTCCAGCCGGATGCATTATGGGTAAGATGTTCAACACCTAAGCCAGTACCAGGCCCAAATACGGCCCGATTACCGTGAGGTTCAGCGTGCCCCGAACCAATTTGTATAATCTGCTCATCATTTAATACCGGTAATGAGTGAGCCACAGCGGTAAAGTCATTGATCACCAGCAAATGCTCTAGCGATAACGCCGTTTTGAGATCTTGGCAAGAAAAAGACCAATGACTATTAGAAAAATCAACCCAATCTTGATTGGCTGGCGCTGCTATAGCTAAACACACCGAAGTAAATTTAGCCTCTGGATAACTGGCAAAATAGTGTTCTAAAGCATCTTGAATGGTGGGGTAATCCGCCACCAAATATTTCTCAATGTTGATTAAGCCAGTATCTGTGACTTGGGCAAAACGTGCATTTGTGCCACCAATATCAGCAATTAACTTATGCGTCATGCAGATTTCCTTGTTCAGAAAATAATGCACATGCGCCTTCCTCTGCTCCAGACATAGCTAAACGCATAGATGCAAACATTTCACGTCCCATACCTTGTGCGTGTTTGGATAAATCAGCTGGCTTGTTTTCGCGTTGTGCTAGTTCAGCATCATCTACCAGTAAGTTCACCACACCGGTCTTAGTATCTAATTCAATGAGATCACCGTCTTGGACTTTAGCCAATAAACCACCCTTGTATGCTTCTGGAGTCATATGGATAGCGGCTGGGACTTTACCTGATGCACCCGACATACGACCGTCTGTAACAAGCGCGACTTTATAACCTTTATCTTGTAATACACCGAGAGGAGGCGTTAAACGGTGTAATTCTGGCATACCAATAGCTGAAGGCCCTTGGAATCGGACAACAACGATGCAATCTCGGTTTAATTGACCAGAATTAAACGCATCGTCTAAATCGAATTGGTCTTCGAATACAACCGCAGGTGCAGTAAAGGTACAATGTGGATTACGTAAGGCTGAAGTCTTCATGACTGCACGGCCTAAATTCCCTTCTAACACGGATAAACCACCATCCGGTTTAAACGGTTCTGCCACTGTTGCTACTACCGTTTTATCTAATGACGCAGATGGTCCATCCACCCATGATAACTCGCCATCGCGAACAACAGGCTCCTTGGTATACAAATCCAACCCTTCACCACAAATAGTTTTAACATCATTGTGTAATAATTGGTTATCTAATAATTCTTTAAATAATAAAGACATACCACCAGCAGCAGTAAAGTGGTTGATATCGGCTGAGCCATTAGGGTAAATACGTGTGAGTAGTGGCGTTGCGCGCGATAAATCGG
>Ga0209136_1000231_pt1 | contig 41872 bp, 40 predicted proteins | sample SaaInl0LU_22_DNA_FD_184640 | JGI IMG/M metagenome (GOLD analysis project Ga0209136, IMG submission 184640) | Marine microbial communities from expanding oxygen minimum zones in the Saanich Inlet - ESP_90LU_22_DNA (SPAdes) (version 2) | ecosystem: Environmental > Aquatic > Marine > Intertidal... | reverse complement strand
ATTGAAGTTTGAAAAAAATAAATAAATGGTAAAATTAAAATCAATCCAATAGCATGCAAAACAAAACAAGTCAAGAAGAATGGAAAGCAAAATTGACTCCTGAAGAATACCGTATTTTAAGAGAAAAAGGAACGGAGATGCCACACACTGGTAAATACAATTTGCATTTTGAAGAAGGAACATACATGTGCAAGGGTTGCGGTAGTGCATTGTTTGAGTCCGACTCAAAGTTTGACGGACATTGTGGATGGCCCTCTTTTGACAAATCTATCGAAGGCAGCGTTCGGCAGGAAAAAGACACGTCGCTTGGCATGATCCGGGTTGAAATAATTTGCAACGAGTGCGACGGCCATTTAGGGCACGTTTTTGAAGATGGCCCCACAGATACAGGATTGCGGTATTGCGTGAACTCTGCTTCTATTCATTTTGAATAGAAAAATGGTTTTTTTCTTTCCAATCCATTCTCCAAGAAAACAAAACATCCATTTTTTCATGCAGAATCTATTTGATTATTTCCGCTTTCTTGCTTTGAGAACTAAAGGCTTTATTTTATCTTTGTATCCTAAAATTTAGAAGAAAAAATGTTTCAAAATTTAAGTGATAAATTAGACAAGGCGCTGCATGTTCTAAAAGGGCATGGAAAAATTACGGAAGTCAACGTAGCAGAAACCTTAAAAGAAGTTCGTAGAGCATTGATCAATGCAGATGTGAATTTTAAAATCGCAAAAGAATTTACCACGAAAGTAAAAAACAAGGCCCTTGGTGAAAATGTTTTGACTTCGTTGAATCCAAGTCAATTACTCGTTAAAATTGTAAAAGACGAATTGGCAGATTTGATGGGCGGTGAAACAGCGGGTGTGAACCTTTCTGGAAACCCAACTGTTATTTTGATGTCTGGTCTACAAGGTTCTGGTAAGACTACTTTTTCTGGGAAATTGGCCAATTATCTTACGAAGAAAAAAAATAAAAATGTTTTGTTGGTGGGATGTGATGTCTACCGGCCAGCTGCAATCAACCAACTTCAGGTAGTTGGAGCGCAGATTGGTGTAGACGTCTATGCAGAGGAAGGCAATCAAGACCCTGTGCAGATCTCGATCAACGCAATCAAACATGCAAAAGCAATAGGCAAAAATACCGTGATCATTGATACAGCCGGACGCTTGGCTGTGGACCAACAGATGATGTCTGAAATTTCTAACATCCACAATGCAGTATCTCCTCACGAAACTTTATTCGTAGTGGACGCTATGACAGGACAAGATGCTGTAAATACTGCAAAAGCATTCAACGATTTGTTGAACTTTGACGGTGTTGTTTTGACAAAACTTGATGGAGATACCCGAGGAGGTGCTGCATTGTCTATCAAATCTGTGGTAAACAAACCGATCAAGTTCATTGGTACTGGTGAAAAGATGGAGGCCTTAGATGTTTTCTATCCTGACCGTATGGCAGATCGTATTCTCGGAATGGGAGATGTCGTCTCTTTGGTGGAAAGGGCCCAAGAACAATATGACGAAGAGGAAGCTAGAAAAATCCATAAAAAAATTGCCAAAAACCAATTTGGCTTTGACGATTTCTTATCTCAGATTCAACAGATCAAAAAGATGGGAAATATGAAAGATTTGATGGGCATGATTCCTGGAGCAGGAAAAGCGATGAAAGATGTAGATATTGATGACGACGCTTTCAAAGGTATTGAAGCAATCATTCAGTCCATGACACCAAGTGAACGAACAGAACCGAAAAGCATCAACACCAGCCGTAAAAAGCGAATTGCAAAAGGGTCAGGAACAAGTATTCAAGAAGTCAATGCACTCATGAAACAATTCAATCAAATGAGTAAGATGATGAAGATGATGCAAGGAGGCGGTGGCCGAAAAATGATGCAAATGATGAAGGGAATGCAATGATATTACTAGTCCTTTTTTTAAGGATTGAATTGAATAAACACCAAGGCTAACTATTTACAAACGAACGATTCTATATGACAATTCTAGACGGAAAAAAAACATCTTCTGACATCAAAGAAGAAATTGCAATTGAAGTGGCAGCACTCAAGAAACAAGGTAAGAAAACACCGCACTTGGCAGCTGTTTTAGTAGGTAGCGACGGCGCTAGCATGACTTATGTCGGTGCCAAAGTAAAAGCTTGTGAATTGGTTGGGTTTGAATCTACTTTGATAGAGCTGCCAGATACCACCTCAGAAAAGGCTCTTCTACAGGAAATAGAAAATTTAAACAACAACGTGGAAATTGATGGTTTTATCATTCAATTACCGTTGCCAAAACACATAGACGAACACAAGGTACTCATGGCTGTGCATCCCGATAAGGATGTCGATGGTTTTCACCCCACAAATGTTGGGAAAATGGCACTAGAATTGCCTACCTTTTTACCGGCAACACCTTATGGTATCATGGAATTATTAGAACGCTATGATGTCGAAACATCCGGGAAAAATGTGGTTGTCATTGGACGCAGCCATATTGTTGGCCGTCCTATGAGTATTCTGTTAAGCCAAAAGCGAACGGCAGGAGATGCCACAGTTACCTTGACACACAGTCGAACTAAAAATTTAAAATCCATCACACAGCAAGCAGATATTGTCGTCGCTGCTTTGGGAATTGCAGAATTCTTAACCGGTGACATGGTCAAAGAGGGTGTCACGATTATAGACGTTGGTATCACTCGCTTAGACGACGCTTCAAAAAAACGAGGTTTTCGCTTGGCAGGTGATGTAAATTTTGAAAGTGTTGCCCCAAAAGCCGCATTTATAACTCCGGTCCCTGGAGGTGTCGGCCCCATGACCATAGCCATGCTACTTAAAAACACTTTGTTGGCCTGTTCTCGTAAAGAATAGAACTCCTAGAAAAGGGCTTTCTGATGGAAGAAAGCCTATTTGATGTTTTCTTCGTAATGCTCTAAAATTTTCCGGATGCTCTTGATCGACTTCTGCAACCATTGACCATAAATCAATTGCTTTTCATTCGATGCTAAACTCCAATCGACTCCACTTTTTCTCATGCGCGCAGTCACATCCTGCAATACAATTGCTGCTGCCACGGAAACATTCAAGCTTTCGGTAAATCCATACATTGGAATTTTCAAATGGCCATCTGCCTGATCCAACATCATTTCAGACACCCCCTCTTTTTCTACTCCAAAAACAAAAGCTGATTTTTTAGAAACATCGAAATCGGCTACAAAGTTCGAATCCTCATGCGGTGTTGTTGCTATAATTTGATAACCTTTGGCCCTTACAGCATCAATACAATCCTGCGTATTGTGTGGCTTCTGATTGTACCTATGAAAGGTCAACCATTTTTGCGACCCTTTTCCCACTTGATTCGAAACATAGGTTTTGTATTTATTTTCAATGATGTGCAAATCTTGAATGCCAAAAATATCACAACTTCGCGTAATTGCACTAGTATTGTGTTTTTGATACAAGTCTTCAAGAATTACTGTAAAGTGCCGAGTACGCTCGTCCAAAATACGTCTAAAAATATTCTTTCTCTTTTCAGTAACAAATTGCTCTAAATACTTGTTTAGCTTTGGATCGTACATGTTTTATTTTTTTACAACTCTTGCAACAGATAGATACAAATCACCCTTCGAAATAACCGCTCCTTTTTCAATCAAATCAAAAATTTCTAAATTTCGATTTTTCGCATAATTCTTGTGCGCATAGAAGTAGGACAGACTTTTATCGCTTGCGTTGTCCATAAGCCATGAAATCCCCTCCTTTGTTTGAAAATCAATCGAGGGATTGTCCGTTTTTATCAAAATTCGCTCTACCAATGTTTTTTGTGTTTTAAACAAGTTGATACTCTGTTTCGAAAAATGCTCTACAAAGTTTGCGTTGTCTAAAACTTGCTCCCAAACCACATCACTAAAAACATTCATCTCCTCCTCCGCCAGCTCCGGTTTTTTGCTTTTGAGTTCCTTCCATTCTTTGGCGTCGATTTTTTGAGACGCCAGAAAACGGGCAAATTCGACGTGCAATTCTTCAAATTGTTCTTTCGTAAGTTGTCTGTACTTCATTCCACTTGTATTCAATAATGGCTAAATTCGATAATCTTATAATCAGAAACAAATTTCCCCAAAAAAAAATCCACCTACTCAAATAATGAGAGGTGGATTGTATTTGTAAATGCGAAAAATTATTCCGAGATAATTTCAAAAGAAAATTCAGCAACAACAGTTCTGTGCAATCTTGCAGTAGCCTGGTATTTACCGGTTCTTTTGATCAATCCACCGATTACTTTGATGTATTTCTTTTCGATTTCAATTCCTGACTTTGCAATTGCTTCCGCAACATCTGCATTGGACACAGAACCGAATAACTTCGTTCCTTCTCCAACTTTCGCAGCAATTTTAATATCCAATTCTTTGATTGAATTTGCTACTCTCGTAGCGTCTTCTACAGCTTTTACTTCTTTAAAAGCACGTTGCTTTAAAGTTTCAGCCAATACTTTTTTAGCAGAACTAGTTGCTAAAACAGCGTGTCCTTGAGGAATTAAAAAATTTCTTCCGTATCCGTTTTTAACAGCTACGATATCATCTTTAAAACCTAAGTTTTCTACGTCTTTTTTTAATATAACTTCCATGTCGTATCTGCTTTATTATTTTAATAAATCTCCAACATACGGCATCAAAGCCAAGTGACGCGCTCTCTTAATAGCTACAGACACTTTACGTTGGTATTTTAAAGAGGTTCCTGTCAAACGACGTGGTAAAATTTTACCTTGCTCGTTTACCAAATACATTAAGAAATCTGCATCTTTATAATCGATGTATTTGATTCCTTTTTTCTTAAACCTACAGTATTTAGCTTCTTTCTTTGTATCGATATCTAATGGAGTAAGATATCTTACATCTCCTTGTTTTCCTCCTTTTGCTTGTTGATCAATTGACGCCATAATTCTTAGTTTTTAGTAGATTTAACACGTTCTCTTCTTTTCTCAGCCCAAGCCGCAGCATGTTTATCTAACCTTACAGTCAAATAACGCATCACGCTATCGTCTCTTCGAAATTCCAATTCAAACGCAGCCAAATTGGCTCCCTCTAAATTGAACTCAAACAAATGGTAAAAACCACTTTTTTTCTTTTGAATTGGATACGCTAATTTTTTTAGCCCCCAGTCCTCTTTGTGAATCATCTTGGCACCTTTAGAAACAAGATAGTCTTCAAACTTCTGTACTGTTTCCTTTACCTGAACATCAGATAAAACGGGATTCAAAATGAAAACAGTTTCGTAATGATTCATAATTGTTGTTTTAAAATTATTTTTAAGGCTGCAAATATACGTTTAATTCCTTAGGATACAATAGTCTTCAGAAAGTTTTTTGACAATTCTTTCAGCTCTTTTTTTTACGGCACTCAAACGCAGCGACAAGTACGCCCATTCAAAAAGACAGGCCTTCTTCAACTTTCAATTTTCAGTCAAAAATGACAAAATAAAACATGTAATCCGAGAGAACTACTTATTTTTGTAAAAACTATCGTCCAATGGAAAAAATACTCAAACGTTTTTTAAAATATGTTCAGATCGACACCCAGTCGGACCCTAATAATTCTGAATTTCCCAGCACAAAAAAACAGTGGAATCTAGCAAAAATACTGTTGGATGAGCTTAAGGAAATTGGCCTAAGCGATGTGTCTCTTGACAAACATTGTTACCTTACAGCAACACTTCCTAGCAACGTAGATTACGAAGCACCTACTATTGGATTTATTGCACACATGGATACAAGTCCTGACTATACGGGTACCAATGTCAAACCGAAAATACACAAAAATTACGATGGAAAAGACCTTGTACTGAACAAAACACAAGGCATTGTGCTCTCCCCAGATTATTTTCCAGAACTGTTGCAATACAAAGGAAAGACACTTATTACCACGGATGGCACCACCTTATTAGGAGCTGATGACAAAGCAGGGATTGCAGAAATTGTATCTGCCATGGAACACTTGATCCAACATCCTGAAATCAAACATGGAAAAATTAGAATAGGCTTTACTCCTGACGAGGAAGTTGGAAAAGGAGCCCACATGTTTGATGTTGAAAAATTTGGAGTCTCATACGCTTATACAATGGACGGTAGCGAAGTAGGAGAATTGGAGTATGAAAACTTCAACGCTGCCGCTGCAATCGTAACAATTGAAGGAAAAAGCGTACACCCCGGATATGCAAAAGACAAAATGATCAATTCTATTCTTATTGCAAATCAATTCATCTCAGAACTTCCGCCCGAGGAAGTCCCAGAAAAGACAGAAGGTTACCAAGGTTTTTTTCATTTGCACAGCTTTGTGGGAGCTATTGAAAAAACAACTTTAGAATACATTATCAGAGACCATGACTTTAAACAGTTTGAAAAACGCAAACAGCAAATAAGAGAAACTGCAGAACGCTTCAACAAAACGCTACGCGTTCCTTGTGTTTCTATTGCAATCAATGACCAATATTACAATATGAAAGAAAAAATTGAGCCTGTCATGCACATTGTGAAAACAGCCGAACGCGCCATGAAACAGGCCAACGTTAAACCACTCATCAAAGCAATACGGGGCGGCACAGACGGTTCTCAATTGTCCTACAAGGGACTCCCTTGTCCTAATATTTTTGCAGGAGGACATAATTTTCATGGGAAATACGAGTACATCCCTCTAGAATCGATGGCAAAGGCTACGGAAGTAATTGTAAATATTGCAGAATTAGTAGGCCATGAAAATCAAACCAAGTTGCATTCATCTGAGATCTAACAAAAAACGAAAAAGACACGTTTCCAAATTAAAACGGATTGATTTGAAGAAAAACAATGCGCGGTGTATCTTAAGAGAAGCTGTTTAAAATTTAACAATTTGTAAAATCTTGATAAAATTCCTTAAAAACCTTCTTGGTTTTAAAGAATATTTGAATCTTTGTGCCTTCTTAAATACAACAATAATGGATGCATCTTTTTTAAAATCATTGGCGAACAAATACGGTAGTCCACTTTACGTGTATGATGCTGCAAAAATAACTTCTCAATACGAACGCATTACCCGAGCTTTTTCTGGAGTGCAAAGTCTAAAAGTACATTTTGCTACAAAAGCTTTGTCGAACATCAATATTTTAAAATTATTCAAAAATCTGCAAGCTGGCTTGGACACGGTATCCATTCAAGAGGTGCTTACTGGATTGGAAGCTGGCTTTGCTCCACAAGACATCATCTACACACCAAATGGAGTTTCTTTAGAGGAAATAGAAAAGGTAGCAAAAATGGGAGTTAAAATAAATATTGACAACCTCTCTATCTTGGAACAATTTGGGCATCATCACCCAAGCATTCCTGTGTGTGTGCGCATCAACCCTCACATCATGGCAGGGGGAAATAGCAAAATATCTGTCGGACATATCGACTCTAAATTTGGCATCTCGATACATCAAGTGCCTCATATTTTGCGTATTGTAAAAAACACCAATATGACTATCAACGGTGTGCATATGCATACAGGCTCTGATATTTTAGACATCAATGTATTCTCGTCTGCAGCAGATTTGCTCTTTGACGTCGCCAAAGATTTCAAAGATTTGGAGTTTATCGATTTGGGAAGCGGATTCAAAGTACCCTATTACGAAGGAGCTCCGGCAACTGACATTGAAGAACTCGGAAAGGTTTTAACCGCTCGATTCAATAATTTCTGCAAAGACTACGGGAAAGAACTGACACTCATGTTTGAACCAGGAAAATTCTTGGTAAGTGAGGCAGGAAAGTTTTTAGCAAAAGTAAACGTCATAAAGCAAACAACATCTATGGTTTTTGCCGGTGTCGATAGTGGATTCAATCATTTGGCACGCCCAATGATGTACGATGCCTATCACCACATCACAAATATTTCCAATCCAGACGGCAAAGAACGGTATTATTCTGTAGTAGGTTATATCTGTGAAACGGATACTTTTGGAATCAATCGCAAAATCAACGAAATTTCCGAAGGAGATATTTTGTGTTTTGACAATGCAGGAGCTTATTGTTACTCGATGACCTCCAATTACAATTCACGCTTCAAACCTGCAGAAGTATTGGTGCATGGTGGAAAAGATTATTTGATTCGAAAAAGAGAAACGATGGAGGACATCTTAAAAAATCAAGTCGTTGTTGATTTTGAATAAAACCCAGAAGCCTAACTGTTTGAGACACCGTTAGGCTTCTTTATTATTGGGTGGGATACCCATTAATTTTCCTTTGAAAACGGCACATGTTTTAAATGATTTTTTTATATTTGCGATGTGAATTTTTTCAATAAAAATACAGATTCTACAAAACGCTCAATTACCATTGAGTGTCTTTCTATCTTCACGACTAGAAATACGACAACCCTTTGGGGTTAATATCCTATTACATATCGAAAAAATCCCTGGTCTTTTGTTTAGACCTAACAGACAGCACAGGTAAGAAAAATTAAAAATTTTAAGTTTTGAATTGTTATTTAGGTCCCACGAGGAACTTGAAACAAACACAATTCAGCAAATAAACACACATACAATGAAAGTTTTAAAATTTGGAGGAACTTCAGTAGCCAATGCCGAAAACATAGCGAAAGTAATCGCTGTCTTAAAAGCAAACACTACAAATGAGCAGTTGATTGTCATAGTTTCTGCCTTAGGAGGCACAACAGACCTTCTTTTAGAGGCCGGAGTATTGGCTCAAAATGGAAATAGTTCTTACAGCAAAAGCTTTGAAACTATAGAAAACAGGCATCTTGAAACGGTCAGAGAGCTAATCCCTGTAAACAAGCAAAGCGGAGTTTTAGGAGGATTAAAGAAGATCCTCAACGAACTAGAGACGACTTTGGAAGGTGTTTTTCTTTTGAGAGAATTTTCAAATAAAACGCATGATAAAATTGTGAGTTTTGGAGAGAGAATGTCTTCTTATATTGTTTTCAATGCTTTGCAATTAAATGTTGAAAAAGCCCAATTGAAAGACAGTCGTGATCTCATTATCACAGACAACAACTTTACACAGGCTGCAGTTCAAATAGAGCTGACAAATAAAAATATTCAAGCGTATTTTGAAAAAGAAAAAGCACCCATCTTCGTGATGCCTGGTTTTATCGCTGCGAACATGAATGCAGAAACAACGACTCTGGGGCGCGGTGGGTCTGATTATACCGCAGCTATCATTGCAGCTGCGCTTGAGGCAACTGTTTTAGAAATCTGGACAGACGTCAGTGGAATGTTTACAGCCAATCCTAAAATTGTAAAAGGAGCTTTTCCAATCGCCCATATTTCTTATCAAGAAGCCATGGAATTATCGCATTTTGGAGCCAAAGTACTTTACCCTCCTACGGTACAGCCTGTTCTCACGAAAAAAATTCCAATTGTAATCAAAAATACTTTTGAGCCTGATGCCATCGGAACTACCATTGCACAAGCAAACAACGGAAATAAAACATTGGTCAAAGGAATCAGTCACATAGACAACATCTCGTTGATTACGCTTGAAGGAAATGGAATGATTGGAATTCCTGGTTTCTCCAAACGTTTGTTCGAAGCCTTGTCTCAAGAGAAAATAAATGTCAATTTGATCACACAGGCTTCCTCAGAACACTCCATCTGTATCGGAATCAATGAAGAAGACGAATGCAAAGCAAAAGAGGCGATTGACGAAGCATTTGCATATGAAATTTCTCTTGGAAAAGTAGCACCTCTAAAAACAGAAAAGGACTTGGCAATCATTGCTTTGGTAGGTGATAAAATGAAGAACCATCAAGGAATTAGTGGACGTATGTTCAGCACCTTAGGAAAAAACAACGTAAACATCCGAGCCATCGCACAAGGTGCCTCTGAAAAAAATATTTCGACCGTTATTGCCAATAAAAACATCAAAAAAGCATTGAATTCTTTGCACAATGAATTTTTTGAAAACCAAATCGTATCCTTAAACTTATTCATTGTTGGTGTCGGAAACGTTGGAGGAAAACTGATTGAACAAATTGCCGCTCAAGAAACCTATTTATTTGAAAAATTACAACTCAAAATAAATATTGTCGGAATGGCAAACTCGAAAAAAATGGTCTTTCAACAAGAAGGAATTCCTTTGTCTAAATGGAAAGAGGAACTTGGCAACAATGGCGACTCCTTGGACATGAAAGAATTCCATAAAACCGTTGTCGATCTCAATCTTACAAACAGTATTTTCGTGGACAATACTGCAAATTACGACATTGCACAATTGTATGCCGACTACTTAAGAGAAAGCATTGCCGTGGTTACTTGTAATAAAATTGCTGCATCTTCAGAGTATGAAAAATATGCAGAATTGAAAGCATTGTCTCAAGAATACAACGCTCCCTATCTCTTTGAAACCAATGTCGGAGCAGGTCTTCCAATCATAAATACTTTGAACAACTTGGTACAGTCCGGTGATCAAATTAAAAAGATTCAAGCTGTTGCTTCTGGTTCTTTGAACTTTATTTTCAACTCTTTTGTCGGAGACGCGAACTTTGCTGAAATCGTAAATCAAGCAGGGGAACTTGGTTTTACAGAACCCGATCCAAGAATCGATTTAAGTGGTGTAGATGTAGCGCGCAAAATATTAATTTTGGCACGTGAAAGCGGAACAAGGATGAATCTAGAAGACATCGAGAACATTTCGTTTTTACCAAAATCTAGCTTGGAGGCAAACTCTATTGAAGACTTTAAAAAAACACTCGTTTCCGAAGCTGCTCATTTCGAAGCGATCAAACAAAAAGCAGCAGCCAACAATAACGAGCTAAAATATGTTGCAGAATTTGTGGACGGGAAGGCCAATGTTTCTTTGCAAGAAGTCGACAGCAAACACCCATTTTCAAACCTTCAAGGAAGCGACAACATCGTCCTCTTTTTTACGGACAGGTATCCTGAATACCCGCTTATTGTAAAAGGAGCTGGTGCTGGAGCGGATGTCACTGCCTCTGGTATTTTTGCAGACATTATACGCGTAGGAAAAGGGTAATTGAGAAATAAGAAAGAAGCTAATTAAACGCTCGAAATATCATGGAAGAAATAAAATTATTTTGTGCCGCTACCATTGCAAACATCTCTTGCGGATTTGATGTGTTAGGATTGGCTTTGGACAATGTGGGAGATGAAATGATCGTTCGTAAAGTCTCTCAAAAAGGAGTGAAAATTGTTAAAATCATTGGACAAGATTTGCCTTTAGAAACGCACAAAAATGTAGCAGGAGTAGCAGCTATGGCTTTGTTGTCAAAAATAGACACGGACTTTGGATTCGAAATTGAAATTTACAAAAACATCAAACCTGGAAGTGGAATTGGCTCAAGCGCAGCAAGTAGCGCAGGTGCAGTTTACGGAATCAACGAATTGTTGGGACGTCCCTTTTCAAACCACGATTTGATCGAATTTGCGATGCAAGGTGAACGCCTTGCAAGCGGTGTAGCACACGCAGACAATGTGGCCCCTGCCCTATTGGGTGGCTTCACATTGGTGCGTAGTACAGCACCCTTGGATGTTTTAAAAATCCATACGCCCAAGGAACTGTACGCTACGGTAATTCATCCTCAAATTGAAGTAAAAACTTCCGATGCACGTGAAATATTACGCAGTTCTGTTCCTTTGAAAACGGCCATCAAACAATGGGGGAATATTGGAGCATTGATCAGTGGATTGTATACCGAAGATTACCATTTGATAGGGAGATCCCTCGAAGATTATATTGTAGAACCCATCCGTTCTATTCTCATTCCTGCTTTTGACTCTGTAAAAACAGAAAGCATCAAAGCAGGAGCTTTAGGAGCGGGAATATCCGGATCTGGCCCCTCCATATTCGCCTTGAGTCATGGCGCTCAAAACGCAAGTCAAGTCGCCTCCGCGATGAAAAAGGTATACGACAAAGTTGGCATTGCCTACGACGTCCATGTTTCAAAGATAAACACAGAAGGGATTAAAAAATTGCAATTCTAATACTTCCTTTCGGTTGTAACCAAAACACATACAATTACACAATCAAAGAATACACGAATGAACTATTTCAGCTTAAATAAAAAAGCACCGCTTACAACTTTTGAAGACGCAGTAGTCAGAGGAATTGCACCTGACAAAGGTTTGTATTTTCCAGAAACCATCACCCCTCTTTCAAAAGATTTTATCGATCGTATAGAAGAGTACAGCAATCATGAAATTGCTTATGAAGCCATCCGACAGTTTGTTGGTGATGAAATTCCTGAAAAAGAATTGAAAAACATCATTGAAGAAACCTTGTGTTTTGAATTTCCTGTTGTACCTGTTGATACAAATATTTCCTCTTTAGAACTTTACCATGGTCCTACCATGGCATTTAAAGATGTTGGTGCTCGTTTTATGGCACGCTGTTTGGGTTATTTCAACAATCAAACAAAAACTCCTGAAGACGTAACCGTTCTTGTTGCCACTTCTGGAGATACTGGTGGTGCTGTAGCAAGTGGATTTTTAGGAGTCAAAGGAGTAGATGTTGTGATTCTATATCCAAGTGGAAAAGTATCTGATATTCAGGAAAAACAATTGACGACTCTCGGACAAAATATTCGTGCGCTCGAAGTCGAAGGAACTTTTGACGACTGTCAAGCTATGGTGAAAAGAGCATTCTTAGATCAAGAATTGACAGATCACATGAAATTGACATCTGCGAACTCCATCAACATTGCCCGCTGGCTGCCCCAAATGTTTTATTTCTTCTTTGCCTACAAACAACTAAAAAACAAATCAAAAAAATTAGTTTTTTCAGTACCTAGTGGCAATTACGGAAATATTTGCGCAGGAATGGTGGCACAAAAATTAGGACTTCCCATCCACCATTTTATTACCGGAACAAACGAAAACAAAGTCGTTCCTTCTTATTTAAAAACAGGAAATTACGAACCGAAACCCTCGGTACAAACCATATCAAATGCTATGGATGTAGGTGCTCCAAGTAATTTCATTCGAATCGAAGAACTTCACAATGCAGATTTTGATGCATTGAAAAGCAATTTGTCGGGATTTCATTATTCTGATCAAGAAACAACGGCTGCCATGGGACACCTTTTGAAAAATTGTCATTACGTTGCAGAGCCGCATGGCGCAATTGGATATCTCGCCTTGAAAAACTATATGAAAACAAATACTGATGTGCAAGGAATCTTTTTAGAAACCGCACATCCTGTGAAGTTCCTCGACGTACTTTATCCAGGAGTCGCCGAAACGATAGAAATTCCTCCTCAAATCAAAGCAGTCATAGATTTGAAAAAAGTGGCCACTCCAATTTCTGAGTACGATCAATTGAAAGAATATCTAAAAGCTTAATTCCCAAATTAACTCTGGTATTTATCACATAGAAACCAATCCAGTTTACGAGAAATAATTGTGCTATGAAAAACATACAACTACATCCAACTCACAAAGCATTAGGTGCAAAAATACTACCTTTTGCAGGCTATGAAATGCCGATTCAATACGAAGGAGTGAATGCAGAACACCAAACAGTTCGGGAGGCAGTAGGCGTTTTTGATGTGTCTCATATGGGAGAGTTCTTATTAGAAGGTCCAAATGCACTTGACTTGATCCAAAAAGTTTGTTCAAACGATGCATCCAAATTAAATATTGGAGACGCCCAGTACAGCTGCATTCCAAATAAAAATGGAGGCATTGTAGACGATTTGTTGGTCTATAGAATCCAAGAAGAAACCTATTTGTTAGTTGTCAATGCATCGAATATCGAAAAAGATTGGAATTGGATTGTTTCTGAAAATCATTTAGATGTCTCCATGAAAAATCTCTCAGACAGCTATTCTCTTTTAGCGATCCAAGGCCCAAAAGCCACGGAAGCAATGCAGTCTCTTAGCTCTGTCGATTTGTCAACTATTGCATTTTACACTTTCAAAGTGGCTGACTTTGCAGGCATTGACAACGTAATCATTTCTGCCACCGGTTATACTGGCTCGGGAGGATTTGAAATTTATTGCCAAAATGAAGACGTAGTTCAAATTTGGAACAAGGTATTTGAAGCAGGAGCCAATTATGGTATCAAGCCTATCGGACTTGCAGCAAGGGATACGTTGCGATTAGAAATGGGGTATTGCTTGTATGGAAACGACATCAATGACGAGACCTCTCCGATAGAAGCTGGATTGGGATGGATTACCAAATTCAACAAAACTTTTAGCAATTCCCATTATTTGAAAAAACAAAAGGAAGATGGTGTTGATAAAAAACTAGTCGGATTTGAATTACTAGAAAAAGGAGTTCCTAGAAAAGAATATGAAATCACAGACGAGCATGCGAACCGTATCGGATTTGTCACTTCAGGAACGATGGGGCCCTCTGTAAAAAAAGGAATAGGCATGGGATATGTGACTGCACCATACTCGGGAATTGGAAGTGAAATTTTCATAAAAGTCCGCAAAAAACTTCTAAAAGCAAGGGTCGTAAAAATGCCTTTTTATAAAGGCTGATAAATCATTGAATCGTTGCCCTATACACACCATTGTTTCCTCTCCTTAAGGCAAGGTTGAAAAATATTTTTTTAATGATTTGTAGCGCAATTAAATAAAAAAAGCCGTTTCTCTAAGGAAACGGCTTTTTCATTTTTTATGTCAAGCACTTATGAAAGCACTTCCTTTACTTTGTCTGCTGCTTCTTGAAATTCTGTCGCTGAAATAATTTCCATTCCGCTATTGTCAATCAATTCTTTGGCTTCTTTTGCATTGGTTCCTTGCAAACGACAAATGATTGGGACATTGATTTTATCTCCCATATTTTTATAGGCATCTACAACCCCCTGAGCTACACGGTCACAACGTACAATTCCTCCAAAGATGTTCACCAAGATCGCTTTTACATTCGAATCTTTCAAAATGATTCCAAAAGCTGTTTCCACACGTGCGGCATCTGCCGTTCCTCCGACATCTAAAAAGTTTGCTGGCTCACCGCCTGCTTGCTTGATCAAATCCATCGTTCCCATTGCCAAACCGGCTCCGTTTACCATACAACCTACATTTCCATCCAAATCTACATAATTCAATCCTGCAGCTTTGGCTTCTACTTCAATTGGATTTTCTTCACGTACATCTCTTAAGGCTATATACTCTTTATGACGGAACAAAGCATTTTCATCCAAGGTCACTTTTGAATCTACTGCTAAGATTTGATCGTCCGCTGTTTTGAAAACAGGATTGATCTCAAACAAAGAAGAGTCAGAACCTACATATGCATTGTACAATGCTGTTGCAAACTTCGTCATGTCTTTAAATGCAGCTCCTGAAAGCCCTAAATTAAAAGCGATTTTTCTAGCTTGGAAAGGCAATAGACCTGTTGCTGGATCGATTTCTTCTGTAAATATCAAATGCGGTGTTTCTTCCGCTACAGTTTCAATATCCATACCTCCTTCAGTTGAATACATGATCATATTCCTTCCTGTATTCCTGTTTAATAAAACAGACATATAAAATTCTTCTGGTTTGGAAGGACCATCGTAGTATACATTTTCAGAAATCAATACGGAATGCACTTCTTTTCCTTCTGCAGAAGTTTGAGGTGTCACCAACATCATGCCTAAAATTTGTGCTGCATAGGTTTTTACTTCTTCAATAGACTTTGCGATTTTCACACCGCCTCCTTTACCACGACCACCTGCATGAATTTGAGCTTTTACTGCAAAAACAGTACATCCTTTTTCTGTATTGATCTTTTGAGCTGCTTCCAGTGCTTCTTCAGGAGTATTTGCTACAATCTCTAAAGGTACCTTCACACCAAATCCTTTTAATATTTCTTTTGCTTGATATTCGTGTAAGTTCATAATCTTTATTTTATTTAAAAATCGAGACAAAAATAGGCATCCGTGCGTAAAGTTTTTACTTTTTTTTAAAAAAAAGTAATTTATTGTATATATCAAATAGATTGCGGTATTCATTTGCCAAGAAAGTTGGAAAAGAGCCTCATTTTTATTGCATTTTTAATATTTTCGTAATCACAAACATTGAATGATGATCAAAGCTACTTCCATTTGTAAGAGTTATGAAAACTTAACCGTCCTAAAGAGTATCCATCTCCATATAAAAAAAGGAGAAGTCATTGCTATTGTGGGTCCTTCTGGTTCAGGGAAGACGACTTTACTTCAGATTTTAGGGACTTTGGACAGGCCCAGTAACATAAAAGAATATACGCTAGAGATCAACGGCACCTCATTGAGTAAAATTTCAGACAAAAACTTGTCAAAGTTTCGAAATCAAAACATCGGATTCATTTTTCAATTCCATCAATTGTTACCAGAATTCTCAGCTCTAGAGAATGTTTGTATTCCCGGTTTTATTGCGAAAAAGAAAAAAGAAGCCGTTGAAAAGAAGGCCCTAAAACTGCTGGACAAATTAGGCTTGTCTGAAAGAACACATCACAAGCCCAATGAATTATCAGGAGGCGAGCAACAACGAGTTGCCGTAGCCAGAGCAATGATCAATGATCCCGCCGTCATATTTGCCGACGAACCAAGTGGGAATTTAGATTCTGCAGCTGCGAAAAGCTTGCATGAATTGTTTCTGCAATTGAGAAAAGAATTAGGACAAACTTTTGTAATCGTCACCCACAACAAAAAGTTGGCTCAAATGGCAGACCGAACTTTGACCATGAAAGATGGCTATCTTTTGAATGAAGATTGATTTCTTTTGCAATGCGTGCTTTAAAATTGATATGCCAAAGAAGTCATTTAAAATTCTTTCCTTATCTTTGACAAATCTTTAAAGACAATGCCAAATCAGTATTTTTATCACTTGTCCTTTACAAAGCTAAAAAAATTAGCAAACACCCCTTATTTCAACCCTTTTTTTCAACAAAAAACCAACGTAAATCGGTGGATATATCATTCGTACGAGGTATCTTTGTATGCTGAAAAAAAATTTTTAAATCACTCTCCTGTATGAATGTTTTACTAAAATCGGCCCTCATAATAGACACCGAAAGTCCTTTTCACAAACAGAAAAAAGACATTCTTATTGAAAACAATCGCATTTCAAAAATTGGAAATACTCTCAAATGTCCAAAGGATTGTAAAGAGGTTTCATTCGATGACTTGCACATCTCTCAGGGTTGGTTTGACTCTAGTGTTTCTTTTGGAGAGCCTGGATACGAGGAAAGAGAAACCATTGAGAACGGATTGAATGTGGCCGCAAAAAGCGGTTTTACAGACGTTGCCGTAAATTCCAATACCAAACCTTTTATAGATTCGAAAGCATCTGTTGCTTTTCTTAAAAACAGAAGTTTTTCAAAAGCGACAAGCTTGCATCCAATTGCAAGTCTTTCTCAGGGAAGCGAAGGTGTTGAAATGGCAGAGTTGTTCGATATGAAAAACACAGGAGCCATTGCCTTTGGAGATTACAACAAAGCCGTAACGAATGACAACTTGATGAAAATAGCCCTGTTGTATGCTCAAAATTTTGACGGACTGCTTTTGAGTTTTCCTATGAATGAGGCCATTGCTAGTGAGGGAATTGCAAACGAAGGCAAAAACAGCACACGACTGGGACTCAAAGGAATCCCAAACTTGGCAGAAGAATTGCAAATAGCAAGAGACCTTCAGTTATTGGAATATACAGGAGGAAAACTACACATTCCTACCATCAGTACTTCCAAAGCAGTCTCACTGATTCGAAATGCAAAGAAAAGTGGACTTCATATCAGTTGCAGTGTTGCCGTACACAATCTAATCTTAACGGATGAAGAACTTCAGAACTTCGAAGGAAATACAAAAGTAATGCCTCCTCTAAGAACAAAAGAAGACACTTTGGCTTTGTTAGAAGGCATCAAAGATGGAACCATCGACTGCGTTACGTCTGACCACAATCCAATTGATGTAGAAGATAAAAAAGTGGAATTTGACAATGCCAAATATGGAACAATTGGCCTAGAAAGTGCCTTTGGACAGTTGGCGAATCATTTGGATTTGGAAACCATTGTCAAAGTACTTGCCACCAACCCTAAAAAAGTTTTTGGAATAGAGACACATAGCATCCAAGAAGGAAATCTGGCATCTTTGAGTCTTTTTTCACCAAAAGGAAAAAGCATCTTTAATGAAACCCAAATTTTGTCCACTTCAAAAAATGCCATTTTTCTCAACAAAGAAATGACAGGGAATGTGTATGGTATTTATGCAAACAAACAATTGGTTTTAAAATAACAACATTTGAGATGAGCAATACCGAGAGCGCTTTGGAATATATTGAAAGACCCCCATTAGACCCAACAAAAAAAGCACCACTAATGGTCTTATTGCACGGATACGGCAGTAATGAAAAGGATTTGTTCTCATTTGCGAGCGAACTCCCAGAAGAACTACATATCATCAGTCTAAAAGCGCCTCATAACCTAGACTCCAATAGTCATGCTTGGTATAGCATCAATTTTGACGCAGACCAAAACAAGTTTTCAGATCTTGAAGAAGCAAAAACATCACTCGAAAAAATTACTGCTTTTCTAAACGAAATAATTGGTCAAAAAAATATAGACGCCTCCAAAGTATTTGTTTTGGGTTTTAGTCAAGGTGCCATTTTAAGTTATGCATTGGCCTTAAATACAGGACAAATTCCTTATGTCATTGCATTGAGTGGATATTTGAATGAAGAGCTACTCAAAGACGCTGTACATTCCAATACAGATTTTTTTATCTCTCATGGTTCCGTCGATCAAGTAATCCCTGTAGCATGGGCACAAAAAGCACCTGTTTTCTTAACGAAAAGAAATATTGAAAACATTTACAAGGAATATCCTGTTGGCCATGGTGTCCATCCTCAAAATTTTTACGATTTTAAGAATTGGTTGGAGGCAAGACTCTAAATCACTTCTCGCTCCATTTCCCTAGAAAACTACCCCACAAAAACTTCCAAACCGTCGTACGCGAGAAATACATTATCGGGCAATTTTTTGGATACCTCTTCATGAAAACCCAAAAGATGGCTGATGTGCGTAATATAGGCTTTCTTCGGCCCTATTTCTTTAATAAAGGCAAGGGCTTCGTCCAAATTAAAATGCGTCGGATGTGGTTTGTTTCGGATGGCACTGACCACCAAGATTTCCAAATTTTTTAATTTTTTTCTTTCCTCAGCTACCACTTGCTTGACATCTGTCAAATACGCAAAATCTTGGAATCGATAACCATAAATATCCAAATTACCATGCCATACATTTATGGGAGTTATTTGTACGCCATGAAACTTCAAAGGAGTGTCGTCAATTCTATTTTCAAAAACCTGTGCAGCTCCTGGATATCGATTTTCTTTTTTAAAAATATAGTCATACCTTTTTTCCAGTGCAGCTACTACCCTGTCCTTTCCATAAATCGGCATGCTACCCATTTGATAACAAAAGGGACGAATGTCATCCAGCCCTGCAATATGATCGGAATGTTCGTGTGTAAAGAAAATACCATGAATCTTTTTGATATCCGATCGCAATACCTGTTCCCTAAAATCAGGACCACAATCAATCAAATAAGAAAATTCATCCCATGAAACCAATACCGAAGATCGTCGTCTTTTGTCTCTGGAATCTTTGGACTGGTTGACCGGATGGTCTGATAAAAGCATGGGAACTCCCTGGGAGGTACCAGTACCTAAAAACTGTATTTTTATCTTTTTTTTCATGCTATGAATTTCTTTTTTTTCCATCAAAATACAAGGGTAAAAGTACCATAAAATTCGACAGGATAATTTAAAAATTCTTATTTTCGTACACTCATTTACAAGTCACAACATGGCAGTTACTCTAAAAGGCGATCAAGAAATTAGCAACACTCCTACCATTAAGGGAAAAGCATTGCGGATCAATTTGAATAAAAACATATACGGTACTTTTTCAGAAATCGGTGCTGGACAAGAAACTGTCCGAAACTTCTTTCGATCTGGTGGTTCCTCAGGAACAATTGCAAAAGCAATGAGTGCATATGACAAAGACTTTTCAGACGCTATTTATGGTATAGAAGACGACAAAAGATATGTGACAGAAACGCGTCTTAAAAAAATGGTAAAGCACGAAATCAATCTCATGGAAGAGAGATTGAGCAGGTCCAAAGACCCAGATAAATTGTATTTCAGCTATGCCAATACAGTACAAACAATTGATTTTTCAAAAAAATTCAAAGGACATGGATGGGTTGGTATTCGATTCCAATTAGATCCTTTAGAGGATTACAATGAAATTGTGTTGCACTTGCGATTCAAAGAAACGGATGTTACATTGCAACAAGAAACCTTAGGAAAACTGGGTGTGAATCTTATTTATGGTGCTTTTTATTTGAACGACAATCCAAAAGACTTGCTCATATCACTTTACGACAACTTGCACAAAGATCAATTGGAAATAGACATGATCAATTTTTCTGGTCCGCGTTTTATGTATGTAGACAACCGTCTGATGAGTTTACAGCTCGTAAAAAATGAAATGACCAACGCGGTAATGTTCGACGCCTCTGGTGTCAATTTATTGCCTGCACAGGAACTATACAAAAAAAACATATTGACACATCGCGGAAGTTTTCGTCCGGTAACGAAAGTGAATATGGACATCTATGAGAATGCTAAAAAACTTTTTTTCAACGAAAACAAAGTAGACAAAGAAAACACGAAAATTATTTTCGAAATCACTTTATCCAATTTACGTGCTGATGGAAAAATTAATGAGCGTGACTTTTTAGACAGAGCCGAATTGTTATGTTCACTCGGTCAAAATGTAATGATCACCAATTTCAAGGAATATTACAAATTGACAGAGTATTTTAGTGAATTCACCAAAAGCAGAATGGGATTGGCAATGGGAGTAGATAATATGGTAAAAGTCTTCGAAGACGAACATTACCGCAATTTGAGTGGTGGAATTTTGGAAGCCGTTGGGAAATTATTTTTCAAAGACCTTAAAATTTACATGTACCCTTCCAAACAAAAAAACACGCCCGAAATTCTAACCAGTAAAAATCTAAAAGTACAGCCGAGAGTGCAAGAGTTGTACAATTTTTTCAAACGAAATGGCAAACTCATTGACATCAAAGAATACGATCCGAAGATATTACATGTAAACTCTAGGACCATTCTTGAAATGATAGCCAAGGGAGAAAAAGGCTGGGAAGAAATGCTTCCCGAGGGAATTTCTGATTTGATCAAAAGAAGAAAACTATTTGGATACACCCCTCCTCGAGCTTCAAAAAACTAAATTATTATTTCAAATATCTTCAACGTAAGGACCGATCAGAATTTCTAATTTTGAATAAAATAGCGTTGAAAATTCTAGAAAAATCGTTTTGAATTCGAAAACGAAGAAATAAATCAAAAATTTATCTTAATTTTTGAGTAGTTTATGTTAGAATAAAAGTATTTTCCTATATTGTTCAAGTAAAATTGTTTTTTGTAAAACAAAACGCTCTTTTACATGACAGATTATTAAATTCCGGATAAAAAAAACCACATGGACATCATCAAAAAAGCTTTAGAATTCGAAGAAAATGAATCTAAGTTCAAATCCAGAGACGAAAGAATCAAAGCCTCCCATAACGCAAAAGAATTGGTGTTAGGATTGAATGAAATATACAAAGAGAACAAAGATCCGGAGATCATGGCTATCATGAAAAGGATTACAGTTATCAAACAGAAGTTTGAAAAAAGGCTGAAAGGAAGATTGACTTCCTAAATGGTTAGTTTTTCTTTCAAAACTTGAACTACATATTTCAAATCTTCCCAACGTGTAAATTTACTGAATGAAAATCGTATGGATGTTTGCATTTGGTATTTTTCCGGCAGCAGGCTCAGTAATACATGCGATCCTTTGTTACTGCCGCTTTGACAAGCACTCCCCCCAGAAACAGAAATACCGAGCATGTCCAGTTGAAACAACAAAAGCGGCATTTCCTTTGGCAAACGCACATTCAAAATTGTCACGGTCGTATTTTTTAGATCATTAGAAGCTCCATTGAATTTTAATGCGGGGATTTCCGCTTGTAACAATGCAACAAACTTTTTCTTAAGATCCCATATATACCAAACATCTTGCTTCCAATTCAGCATAGATTGTTGCAACGCCAAATCCATGCCCACGATCAAAGAGACGGCTTCTGTTCCTGCCCGCACTCCTTTTTCTTGCATGCCACCATACAACATGGGCTTTATCCCAAATCCTTTTTTAAAATAGGCGAAACCTATTCCTTTCGGGCCATGAAACTTATGGGCACTTGCAGCCAAGAAATCTACCGGAGAAAGTCCTAAATCGATCTCAAAGTGCCCTACTGCTTGTACTGCATCGGTATGAAACAAAGCCTTGTACTCTTTACAAAGGACTCCTATTTTGTTTATCTCTAAAATAGTACCTATCTCATTGTTAACGAACATCAAACTTACCAAGGTTTTGTCTTGAGAACAGGACAACAAGTTTCTCAAGTCTACCAAATCCACAATTCCATCTTGATTTGTCTTCACATATTGAACCGATATTTGCTGCTGAATTTTCAGTTCTTTTACAACGTTCAACACTGCGTGATGCTCCAGAGCAGAGGTAATGATACGTTTGACCCCCAAGTTTTCAACAGCATTGTATAATATCAAATTGTCTGCTTCGCTACCTCCCGATGTGAAAATAATTTCACTTGCAGTTGCGCCCACTTGTAGAGCAATTTTCTTTCGTGCATTTTCAATCGCTGCCTTGGCCGTTCTACCGTGTTGATGTACAGAGGATGGGTTCCCAACAACAGTACGCATGGATTCCGAGATCGCAGTAATCACTTCTTCATAAACGGGTGTTGTAGCGGCGTTGTCTAAGTATATTTTTTTCATCACAAAAGAACTCTTGGCATTAACAATACGCTGACAAAAATAGGCGTTTTAAAATTAACGAAAAACACTTTTCTCTTTCCTTATAAAACCCTTACATTTGTTAGTGTTTAAATCAAATATGATGAAAAAAATTTGCTTCTTAAGCTTCCTAATTTTTAACCTCTCTTGTGATGATGGAGATTTTGAGGTTCCCTCCTTTGATTTTGACGATGTCAGTTTATCAAATTGTGGTGATATCGTTCTTCACAAAATCAGCAGCAGTGGCAACGAAGCGCTTATTTTAAAGTTGGATGAAAACAACACAGACGGTACTTTTTTCAAAACGGCTCTTACCAATGAAACATATGCTATTTCAAGCACAAGAAATAACAATTTCCTTTACCGAATTTTTGAAGACAGAGTGAACAGTGGTTATTTCTGTCAAGAAATTCCTCCGGTGGAACCTATTGTTTTAAAAGAATGGAATGGAGAGGGCACGCTTGTTGTAAACAATGTAATTACATTAGACGACGAAGACAATGTGCCTACTGCTTTGGAAGGGACCATTCTAGATACCGACAACGATGGGTATCCCAATTATATAGACACCGATGACGATGGAGACAATATTGCCACACGCGAGGAAGATTTGAATGGAGATGGAGACCCTACAAATGATGATACAGATAACGATGGAATTCCTAATTACTTAGACAAAGACGATGACAATGACGGTATTGACTCAATCAAAGAATCAAAAACCGCCGATGACAATGAAAATTTAATTGTCGATTATCTCGATCCTGATACCCGATTATTTATGGAAGCAAATGCTGCTCCTACCAACACATACAAACAAAATTATGTAATTAGCTTTGAATTTGAGACCCTAAATTTAACAAATTCTGAAAACGAGATCAATTACACAAATGGCTTTTTATTTGGAACCAAAGCAGGGAGCTTTTTATCTTCTGAAATTCCAGAAAATTAATTTTTCTTCTGTGGAATATGTACTTCTGTAGCACCCAAACCGTATTTCTGATAGGAAGCCTCTACCGGTTTTACAGGATATTTTGCCAATAAATATTTCAATTCCCGTTGCAACACACCCTCGCCAACTCCATGAATAAACACCAACTTAGGAATGCGTTTTCGTATTGCAAACTCCAACTTGTGCTTTGCCGTATCCAGCTGTAAATTGAGTATTTCAAAATTGGACATTCCTCGGAAATTTTTTACCAGATGCTGAATGTGCAAGTCTACCTCCATCGCTGGACTCACAGCTTCTTTTTTTGACACTTTTCTTTGCTTTCCTTTGCGCTTTTCAGAAGCATTTATTTTCTGCAACAACATATTATTGTTGATGTCTGAAAACTTAGAAAGTTCAAACTGAGAAATTCCAGTTTTTACCAATTCATTTTCTTGAAAAGTCATTTCAAATCCACTTTCCTCAACAATGGTGATCAAATCTTTTTGAACAGCTACCACAACACCTTTTAGAACATCGTCTAAGACAGCCACCTTATCTCCTTTATGCAATTTCATCATTTCTCTGTTTCAAAAGACGTCTACACTTTTCTATTTTTATCGTATGGAATTTTTTTTAACAAATACTCAATGGATTGTATTCGAGCCAATGCTTTACGATTGGCGCTAATAATTTCCCAAGGCACACCATTCTGGTCAGCATGATCAAACATTTTGGACTTGTACTCCGTATAAGAATCCCATAATTCCTGCGCTTTTTTATCAACAGCAGTCATTTTCCATTGTTTGAGAGGGTTGTTTTGAATTTCCTGGAACCTCTTTTCTTGTTCTTTTTTTGTGATGGACATGTAAATTTTCACCAAACGAATTCCCGACTGAGTAATCATTTTTTCAAACTCATTTACTTGACTCATAAAGATATCATAATCTTCTTTCGAGCAAAATCCATTTACCGGTTCTACAACAGCCCTGTTGTACCAACTCCTATCAAAAAAAACAATTTCTCCTGCTTTGGGAAACTTTTTTATATACCGCTGAAAATACCATTGTGTCTGTTCTTCTTCTGAAGGTCTGGGCAATGCAACAATTCGAAAATGTCTCGGATTTATCCGTTCTGTAATTCTACGAATCGCACCACCTTTCCCAGCAGCATCTCTTCCTTCGAAAACTACAATCACACGCTCGTTATTTTCAATAACCGCTGTTTGCATTTTAATAAGTTCTGCCTGCAGTTTTTTTAGTTTCTTTTCGTAACCAACGATGCGCAAGGAACGTTCAATACTCAGTTCTTCCCGAGACAACAATGCCTTCAGACCTATTTTAGTATTTAATTTCTGGATGATTTCAGATTTCTTCTCTAATTTTTTTTCCATAAGCTAATCAATTTGATGTGAAGAACGGAAATAATGCATAATCACGTTGGGATCTGGGAACAAGGTTGTACTTGCCTCCTTTTTTCCGTCATAATCAAATTTGGACAACACATAACGGATCGATTCTAGTCGAGCAGTCTCCTTGTTGTTGGTACGCACAATGATCCATGGACTGTAGCTTGTATGCGTATTGCTGTACATTTTTTCTTTGAAGAAAGTGTATTTGTCCCATAATTCTTGGCCTTTTTGGTCTACCGGACTAAATTTCCATCGTTTTAATGGATTTTTCATCCTAGAATCAAATCGTTTTTTTTGTTCGTCTTTCGAAATAGACAACCAAAACTTAATAATAATCAAGCCGTCTTCATAGAGCATGTGTTCAAATTCAGGAACTTGAGACATGAACTCCTTGTATTGTTGGTCAGAGCAAAACCCCATTACAGGTTCTACAACTGCGCGGTTGTACCAACTTCTATCGTAAAAAACGATTTCTCCTGGGTTTGGAAGTTCTTTTATATAACGCATAAAATACCATTGCCCTTTTTCAATATCTGTGGGCTTGTTCAAGGCCACTAGTCGAGAAGAACGTGGATTCAAATGTTCCATAAATCTACGTATAGCACCTCCTTTTCCAGCAGCGTCACGTCCTTCAAAAATTACGGCAACACGTTTGTTGTTCTTAGAAATCCAATTTTGAAGCTTGACAAGTTCAATTTGAAGTTCTCTAAGTTCAGCTTCGTACTCTACTGTATCGATAATTTTCTCAAACTTCCCCCCTTTTGCACGGATCAATTCTTTGAGTTCTTTACTCGTTGTTTTACTTGCAATTTCTTCCAGTGTCAAATGGGAGTTTTCCTCCATAACAATTCTTCTTTTTTTGAAGATAGTTTTATTTCTAAAACCTATCTATTTAATTACCTACTTCACTTAAGAATTTAATTCTCATCAAGCGCATGTCTTCCTCTTCGTAATCTCCATCAAACTCATCTACCGCTTCTTGTATATCGTCTGTTTCTGCATCCATGAAATAATCGATAATTTCTTCTTGTTGCTCTTCATCAAGAATGGCATCTACACAATAAGAAATATCTAATCTGGTCCCAGAATAAACAATTGTTTCAATTTCTTTGATCAAATCCTCCATTTCAAGACCTTTAGAGCTTGCAATATCTTCCAATGACAATTTGCGATCTGTGTTTTGGATGATGTACAGTTTCAAACCTGATTTCAATCCAGTTCCCTTCACAATCAAATCATCGGGGCGCGTGATATCATTCTCAGACACATAATTGGCAATAAGCGCCAAAAATTCTTTCCCAAATTTACGTGCTTTTCCGTCCCCTACACCATATACACTTGACAATTCCTCAACTGTAATCGGATAGCGCAAAGTCATTGCTTCTAGAGAAGGATCTTGAAAAATAGCAAAAGGTGGCACTCCTTTTCTTTTGGCAACTTTCTTACGCAGATCTTTCAAAAGAAGCATCAATTTCTTATCACCGTCACCCATCTCTTGACGAGAATTCACAACTCCTTGACCGACTGCTTCCGTTTTTGAATATTCATGATCTGCCGTCATTGCGAAAGAAACAGGATTCTCAATAAAAAAATTTCCTTGATCTGTCAACTTCAACACACCGTATTGTTCAATTTCCTTTCGGAGATAATTACTTACAAAAGTTTGACGAATCAACGCCATCCAAAACTCGGGACTGTTGTCTTTTCCAACACCGAAAAATGTACGTTCGTGAGTTTTGTGAGAAGTCAACATCGCATTTTCTTTTCCCACTAAGGTGGCAACAATGTCTTTGGACTTGTATTTTTCTTTTGTGTCGCGTACCACTGTCAATAAGGTTTTGACTTGTTCTTGCGCTTCAATTTTTGGTTTTGGATTTCTTGTATTGTCGTCCATATTCGCACCCAAACCATTTACTTCGTCAAATTCTTCACCAAAGTAATGCAACAAATATTTCCTCCTACTCATAGAAGTTTCAGCATAGCCCACCACCTCTTGCAACAAAGCATGTCCAATTTCTTGCTCTGCAACCGGTTTACTCGACATAAACTTCTCAAGCTTTTCGATATCTTGGTAAGAATAGTATGCCAAGCAATATCCCTCGCCATCATCTCTACCTGCTCTTCCTGTTTCTTGGTAATAACTTTCCAAACTTTTAGGAATGTCATGATGAATGACAAAACGAACGTCTGGTTTGTCTATACCCATCCCAAAAGCAATGGTTGCTACAATCACATCCGTATCCTCCATCAAAAACATGTCTTGGTGTTTGGCCCTGGTCTTTGCATCCAAACCTGCATGGTATGGCAGTGCAGCGATTCCATTCACTTGCAATATTTGTGCAACTTCTTCTACTTTTTTCCGACTCAGGCAATATATGACTCCAGACTTTCCTTGGTATCCCTTAACAAAGCGGATGATATCTGTATATATGTCGTTTGTCTTTGGGCGAACTTCATAAAAAAGATTGGGTCTGTTAAAAGAAGCTTTGAATCTTTTTGCATCCGAAATCCCCAATGTCTTCAATATATCCTCTTGAACTTTTTCGGTAGCAGTAGCTGTTAGCCCGATTACAGGAACACTGTCAATGCTTTGAATGATGTTCTTCAAATTCCGATATTCTGGCCGAAAATCGTGTCCCCATTCAGAAATGCAATGTGCCTCATCAATTGCCACAAATGAAATTTTTTGAGACTTTAAAAAATCCACGTATTCCTGCTTGATAAGTGACTCAGGAGCTACATATAACAGTTTCGTAATTCCAGTGCGGATGTCTTCCATCACTTTGGAAACCTCTGTTTTATTTAGTGAGGAATTTAAAACATGTGCAACCCCATCGTTGTCAGAAATTCCTCGAATGGCATCTACTTGATTCTTCATCAATGCAATCAATGGAGAAACCACAATTGCGGTTCCCTCCTGCATCAAAGCAGGTAGTTGATAACACAATGACTTCCCTCCACCTGTTGGCATGATAGCAAAAGCATTCTCACCCTCAATAACACTTCTAATCACCTGCTCTTGAAGGCCTTTAAACTTTGAAAAACCAAAAAACTTTTTCAAAGGACCATGCAAGTCAATTTCCTTACTATTCATTCTCTACTTAACCTAATTTTAGATACATTTGCAAATAAAGGTATCATTTTTTTTCAATCTAAAAAATTAAAATTTTTGAAAAAACCAAAAACAATTCTTGAAATAGCAATGCAAACTATCGAGATAGAAAGCAAAGCAATTGCTAATTTAAAAAATTTAATCAACAATGATTTTGAAAATGCCGTGAATTTTATTTTTAATTCAACGGGAAGGGTAATTATTACTGGAATTGGAAAAAGTGCCATCATTGCTCAAAAAATTGTGGCTACGATGAATTCAACGGGAACACCTTCTATTTTCATGCATGCTGCTGACGCCATTCATGGTGACTTGGGTAATATTCAAAAAGAGGATGTTGTTATCTGCATCTCCAAAAGTGGAAATACACCGGAAATTAAAGTTTTGGTTCCACTGATTCAAAATTATGGAAACAATTTGATTGCATTGACAGGAAATCCCGATTCTTTCTTGGGTACGCAAGCAAATTACACGTTGAATTGTCATGTTGAAAAAGAAGCCTGTACAAACAATTTAGCTCCCACAACAAGCACGACTGCTCAATTGGTTGTTGGAGACGCCTTGGCTGTGTGCTTGTTAAACCTGAAAGCGTTTTCAAGCAACGATTTTGCCAAATACCATCCCGGTGGAGCTTTAGGAAAACGTTTGTATCTGCGCGTTCGTGATTTGGTAGACAAAAACGAATTGCCTGCTGTCAGTCCGGCCACAAAAATAAAAGATGTCATCCTTGAGATTTCAAACAAAAGACTTGGAGCTACTGCGGTTTTAGAAAATGAAACCGTTGTAGGAATGATTACTGACGGAGACATACGTCGTATGCTCGAAAAAGATGAGAGCATTGCCCAACTCACTGCTAAAGACATCATGAATGTCAATCCAAAAACAATGAATTCCAACAAGATGGCAATCGACGCGCTTGCCGTCTTGGAAAATTTTGGAATTACCCAAATTTTAGTGGTGGACGACCAAGAAAAATACATGGGAATTGTGCATCTACATGACTTAATTAAAGAAGGTATTTTTTAACATGTCCCAAGAAAACAATCAAATGTCCTTTCTAGCACATCTCGAAGCTTTGAGATGGCATCTTGTAAGATCCACGGCTGCAATCTTTATTTGTGGTGTGGTTCTGTTTGTTTTTAAAACAACCGTTTACAATGAATTCTTATTGGCCCATTTGAGTCCAGAATTCGCTACCTACCAATGGTTTTGTGATGCTTTTAAGGTTTTTGGAATAGAGAGTAATTTTTGCGGAGTGGAATTTCCTCAAAAATTACAAAGTCTCTCGTTGACAAACCAATTGATGAATGCGATATGGTCTTCCTTAATTCTAGGACTTATTATTTCGTTTCCTTATGTCTTATGGGAATTGTGGAAGTTTATTGCTCCTGGTTTGCACAAAAATGAAAGAAAAAAATCAAAAGGTTTCTTGTTGATAACCTCCCTCCTTTTTTTTATCGGTGTATTGTTTAGCTTTTATGTCATCGTTCCAATGTCTGTTTATTTTTTCTATCATTTCGAAATTACAGACACCATACAAAACAATTTCACTTTGTCTTCTTATATATCAATGGTAACCAATACGCTTTTGGGCGTTTCAATTGTCTTTGAACTGCCTGTATTGATTTATTTTTTAACAAAACTAGGATTTGTCACACCTTCTTTTTTGAAAACCTATCGCAAACATGCATTGGTAGTGGTATTGCTTCTTGCTGCAATTATTACGCCTCCTGATGTTGCAAGTCAAGTAATCGTATCCATTCCTATTATGATTCTATATGAAGTAAGTATCCACGTCTCTAAGATTGTTGTTAAAAAACAAGAAAAATCCTATTGATATTTCTGTAGATTTTAAAAATCATTCATCGGAAAGTTTTACTTTTACAAATCTCAAACGCACATCATGAAACTAAGAGCTGACAACATCCAAAAAATATATGGAAACCGAAAAGTTGTAAAAGGAATTTCTTTGGAAGTCAATCAAGGTGAAATCGTTGGACTCTTAGGTCCTAATGGAGCAGGAAAAACAACATCATTTTACATGATTGTTGGCATGGTCCAACCCAATCATGGTCGAATTTATTTAGACGACCAAGAAATTACGGAATACCCCATGTACAAAAGAGCGCAAAACGGTATTGGTTATTTGGCGCAAGAGGCTTCGGTCTTTCGGAAACTATCTGTGGAAGACAATATTCGCTCGGTATTGCAATTTACAGGTCGCAACAAACAAGAGGAAGACGAAAAACTGGAGTCGTTGATTGAAGAATTTAGTTTGGGACATGTTCGAAAAAACAGAGGAGATTTGCTCTCCGGAGGAGAACGAAGAAGAACTGAGATCGCTCGTTGTCTCGCGTCTGACCCAAAATTCATTTTATTAGACGAACCTTTCGCAGGTGTCGATCCCATTGCGGTTGAAGACATACAAAGTATTGTAGCTCAACTGAAGAATAGAAATATAGGCATCCTTATTACAGATCACGACGTACAAGCGACCTTAGCGATTACAGACAAAACTTATTTGATGTATGAAGGTGGTATTTTGAAAGAAGGAACTCCCAAAGAATTGGCGGACGACCCGACGGTACGTAAAGTATATCTCGGGGAAAGTTTTATTTTGCAAGAGAACAAATTCAAGTAACCCTCGTTTGCAGACAAAAAACCGTTCGATACAATTATAATCTTGGTTTTTACTCGGAAAAGTGCCCTCTTGATCAAACTCCGGGTTTGAAAATATACGTATCTTTCGTACTGCAAAAACACAATACGCGCTCCTTTATGAAACTTGCCTTAGAAAATCTAGAAAAGAATATGGAAGGAGCCTTGCATATTGATGCGCTCTACAGAAGTATGTACGCTACCGATGCCTCTGTATACCTGAAAACTCCTCTTGCCGTTGCTTTTCCAGAAAACCAAACTGATTTGAAAAAACTCTTGGCTTTTGCTCGAGAGAACGAGATCGGACTAATTCCAAGGACGGCAGGAACTTCATTAGCCGGTCAATGTGTTGGCGACGGGATTGTTGTAGACACCTCCAAACATTTTAATAGAATCCTTTCTTTCGACAAAACAAAGAAAACCGTACGTATCGAACCAGGAGTCATTCGCGACGACTTGAACCGTTTTACAAGGCATGAAGGCCTTTTTTTAGGCCCTAACACCTCGACCTCCAACCGATGTATGATCGGCGGCATGGTAGGAAACAATTCTTCTGGAACAACATCAATTCGATACGGTGTGACGCGCGATAAAATTTTGGAATTGAAAGCAGTACTTAGCGATGGGAGTAGTGTCCTTTTTCGAGAAATCACTTCTGAAGATTTTTTAAAAAAAACAAAAGAAAACACCTTAGAGGGCACAATTTATAAAACCGTCTTTCAGCAATTATCACAACCTAAAATACAAGAAGAAATTCACAAAGAATTTCCAAAAAAAAGGATTCATCGAAGAAATACGGGTTATGCCGTGGATTGTTTATTGGAATCTGATTTGTTTGGGGGAAAATCAAAAACAATCAACATGGCCAAGTTTTTGTGCGGAAGCGAAGGCACACTCGCGTTTACCACAGAAATCCTGATGCAACTAGACCACCTTCCTCCCTCCTCTGCCGTTATGGTTGGGGTGCACTTTGATAGCGTTCAAGAAAGTTTAGAAGCCGTTCCTGTTGCGATGCAACACGAATTGTACAACTGCGAATTGATGGACAAAATTATTTTAGACTGCACTAAAAACAACCGTGAACAAGAAAAAAATAGATTTTTCTTAAAGGGTGATCCGGAAGCAATTTTAATGCTCGAAGTCGCGGCAGACTCAGCAAAAAAAGCGGAAGAAAAAGCAAATGCTTTGATTGCAGATTTAAAAAAACACCAATTCGGATTTCACCATCCTAAAATTTTAGGGAAAGACATCCCTAAAATTCACAATTTACGGAAAGCTGGATTGGGGCTATTGGGAAATATTGTAGGAGATCGGAAAGCCGTGGCTTGCATCGAAGATACTGCTGTAGAATTGAAAGACCTACCTCACTACATTGCCGATTTTACAAAAATGATGGAGCGTTACAAGCAAAAAGCTGTGTATTACGCACATGCAGGTGCTGGAGAAATTCATTTACGACCCATTCTCAATCTCAAGAAAAAAGAAGACGTTGCCTTATTTCGAAAAATCACATACGAAACTGCAAAGTTGGTAAAGTCTTATCAAGGATCTTTCAGTGGTGAACATGGAGATGGCATTGTACGCTCAGAATTTATTCCTGTAATGATTGGTGCAAAAAATTACGAACTCCTAAAAAAGTTAAAAAGCGCTTTTGACCCTCAAGGAATTATGAATCCTGGAAAAATTATTGCTGCGCTTCCAATGCAAGAAAATTTGAGGTACCATCCGGACCGAAAAGAACCTGAAATTTCAACACAAATGGACTTTAGCGATAGTGGAGGAATTTTGCGTGTTGCAGAAAAATGCAACGGTTCAGGAGATTGTCGAAAATCCGTGGAGGCCGGAGGAGCTATGTGCCCTAGTTACAGAGCCACGAAAGATGAAAAAGATACTACCCGAGCACGCGCAAACGTTTTGCGTGACTTTCTAACACAAAGCTCCCAAAAAAACAAGTTCAATCATCCCGAACTGAAAGAAGTATTTGACCTTTGTTTGAGCTGCAAAGCTTGTGCGAGTGAATGCCCAAGCAATGTAGATGTTGCGAATTTAAAGGCAGAGTTCTTGCATCAATACTACAAAAGCAACAAACGTCCATTTCGAAGTATTGTTTTTGGAATGAATGCAAAAATCAATTCGTATGCAAGCAAGTTCCCTATGTGGAGTAATTTTATCAGCAGCAGGCGTCTTACAAAAAAAATACTGGGAATTGCTCTGGAGCGCTCCTTACCTACCCTTCAAAAAACAACCTTGAGATCTTGGTACAAAAAAAACAAATCACGACTGCACCAAGGAACAAAAAAGCATGGAAAGGTATACTTGTTCTGCGATGAATTTACCAACTTTTACGATGTTCCTGTAGGTATTGATGCTTTGGAGTTCCTTTCTTTTGTTGGTTTCCAACCCATGCTTGTAGCGCATTTAGAAAGTGGCAGAAGTGCCATTTCAAAAGGCATGCTCACTCATGCTCAAAACATGGCCAACCAAAATATCAATATCTTTAAAGACTTGCTCTCTGAAGAAACACCACTTGTCGGTATTGAACCCTCCGCAATTCTTACATTTCGTGATGAATACCTACGTCTCGCTTCAGACAAAAAAGAAGCAAGACGTATTGCAAAGCATTGCCATACCCTAGAAGAATTTTTACACCGCTTGTCAAAGGAAGGCAGTTTGACACCAGCACTCTTTACCAAAAAAAAGAAAACCATTAAAATTCACGGTCACTGTCATCAAAAATCGCTGAGCAGTACACACGCAATTTTTGAAATTTTAAATCTTCCTGAAAACTACAGCGTGTCCATTTTAAATACAGGATGTTGTGGCATGGCCGGTTCATTTGGCTACGAAAAAGAACATTACAAACTGAGCATGCAAATTGGAGAACATTCTCTATTTCCCAAAATAAGAAATTGTACGAAAGACACTGTTTTGGCAGTTCCTGGAACGAGCTGTCGTCATCAAATCACAGCAGGAACGGAACGAGATTCTCTGCACCCAATTAGTATTTTATGGCAAGCCTTGCACCAAGAAATGTTAAAACATGAATAAAGTAAATATTTTTATAACTTGGCAGCCATTTCAAGACGCAATTGTATTTGCCGAAAACAGAAAAAAATTGAATTCCTTTCAAAATCAAAAAAGAAGATGGTTCGTTTGAAGTATTTTTTTTTAATCTTTTCCCTCTCAGTCGTCTTTTCATGTGGCGTTGATAAAAGTAGCTCTCCAAAAATTCGAATTGCCACTGCTGCCAATATGCAGTTTGCCATGCAAGACCTCATTCAAAAATTTTCCAGATTGACCGGAATTTCTTGTGAAATGATTGTAAGTTCTTCTGGCAAATTAACCGCACAAATAATGCAAGGTGCGCCCTATGATTTGTTCGTTTCTGCAAATGAAAAATACCCTCAAGAAATTTTCGAACTTGGTCTTTGTAAAAACAAACCACAACCGTATGCTTATGGCAATCTTATACTTTGGTCCATTCGTGATACCATGCCTGAGCTATCTGTTTTGCAATCCGAAAAAACAAAGCACATAGCCTTGCCAAATCCAAAAGTAGCTCCTTATGGAAAAGCTGCGTACGCAATACTGAAAACCTTGCCTTTCTTTCAAAAAATAGAAACAAAACTTGTTTACGGAGAAAACATTTCTCAAACCAATCAATTCATTGTTACACAAGCCGCAGAAGTAGGGTTTACCGCCCTGTCTTCAGTCCATTCATTGCCTTACAAAAACAAAGGAAAATGGACGCTTGTTACTTCCGAAAAACACCTTCCCATCGCACAAACAGCAGTTTTATTAGAGCAGAACGATGCTGCAAAAAAGTTTTATCAATTTCTTTTTTCGAAAGAAGCAAAAAAAACCCTAAAAAAATTCGGATATTTGACGACACAGGCTGATTTTTAAATGTGTGTTTTTTTTGAAAACAGAGACATATTTCACAGTTTAAAAAAACAAACAAAACAGAGTGCTTCAAGAGATAAAAATGCTCCGTTACAAAACGAAATCTTTGATTTTTAGATGAATTGGGACCCTATTATATTGACCTTTCAATTGGCAAGTGTGACAACATTTTTGTTGTTTTTTATTGCACTTCCCTTGAGTTATTGGCTGTCGCAAACAAAGAACAAATTCAAACCTTTGATTGAGACCTTGGTAAGCATGCCGCTGGTATTGCCCCCTACCGTCTTGGGCTTTTATTTTTTAATTGCCTTTAGTCCAGGGAATTTTTTTGGCAGTTGGTTGCACGAATGGCTTGGGATCCAATTGGTGTTTTCTTTTTCAGGACTGGTAATTGCCTCGATCCTTTACAGCTTGCCTTTCATGGTACATCCCATTCAATCCGGCTTGACCAACTTACCTACTTCCTTAAGTGACGCCTCTCGACTCATGGGAAAATCAAGAACAACTACCTTATTCAAAGTATTATTGCCCAACTGCAAAGCTTCTCTTTTAACAGGAGTGATTCTTTCTTTTGCACATACGATTGGAGAATTTGGCGTGGTACTTATGATTGGAGGAAATATTCCCGGAGAAACCAAAGTGGCTTCCATTGCCATTTACGACGAAGTTGAAGCAATGAATTACAAAACGGCCAATGCCTACTCGCTCCTTTTGTGCGTCAGTACTTTTGCGATCTTACTATTTGTATACCTTCAAAATGGAGGCTACCTAAAAAAATACAAGAGATGATTCAAATACGTCTTGAAAAAACATTGAAAGCTGGTGAAAACGGATTGAAAATCGATGTCGAATTCACGATTCAGCAAGGTATGTTTGCATGCCTTTATGGACCTTCAGGAGCAGGAAAAACATCTACGCTTCGTATGATTTCGGGATTGTTACAACCTGACCGAGGTTTCATCAACACTCCTAAAAACCTTTGGCTTGACTCCGACAACAACATCTCTACAAACCCAAAAAATCGCAATATCGGTTATGTCTTCCAAGACGCTGCTTTGTTTCCAAATATGACCGTATTGGAAAATCTTGAATATGCACTCACCTCTGAAACAGACACAAAATACCTACACGAACTCATTGAGCTTACAAAACTTGATGAACTCTGTCATAGAAAACCAAATACATTGTCAGGAGGGCAAAAACAACGCGTGGCGCTTGCAAGAGCATTGGCTCAAAAGCCGGCATTGCTTTTGTTAGACGAGCCCTTGGCAGCTTTGGATAGCTTCTCTCGGAGTGAATTACAAGGTTGTTTGTTGCAAATACACAAAAAATTTCATTTAACAACGCTTCTTGTCAGTCATGACATCGATGAAATTGTAAAACTTTCAGATCAAGTGTTTGTTTTGGACCATGGAAAACTCACAAAACAAGGTGCCCCAAAAACTATTTTTACACAGGAATCCTTGAATGCCAATTTTGAAATCAAAGGTAAGGTGCTCCAAATAGAACAACGTGAAACTAAATTTTGCGTGACCGTCCTCATCCAAGAAACGCAAGTTCAAATATGGGCCCAAAAATCTGAGATTCAAAAACTCAAAGTCGGCAATGAAATTTTAGTAGGCGCCAAAAATTTCAATCCTTTCTTTTTGAAACCCTCAAAGTAAACACACTTTGTTGCATCCCATCCTAAAACAAACTCATTCCAACAACTTTTCGATGGATGATGTGCAACGATGTTTCATTGGATTTCGAATCAAATGATAGTATTTATCTGTTCTTATCATAAAAATTGTACAGAATAAGTATCTTTGTTCAAACAACAGAGCAAAAATGTCTATTCAGGAGAATTTAACGAAAATTTTACAAAACATTCCTCGTGAAATCACGTTGGTTGCAGTATCCAAAACCAAACCGATAGAAGCCGTATACGCTGCCTACCAATCAGGCCAACGAATTTTTGGAGAGAACAGAGTCCAAGAAATGGTTGAAAAATACACTGCACTTCCCAAAGACATCCAATGGCACTTGATTGGGCACTTACAACGAAATAAAGTGAAATACATCGCGCCATTCGTCAGCTTGATTCATGGCATTGATAGTTTTGAAACACTTGAGGAAATCAACAAACAAGCTTTGAAAAATGACCGCGTTATCGACTGCCTGCTGCAAGCGAAAATTGCTACAGAGGACAGCAAGTTCGGGTTGTCTTTCACTGAAATAAATGAAATATTAGCGTCCAAAAAATTCACTGCACTTGCAAACATCCGTGTTACTGGTTTGATGGGAATGGCAAGCTTTACAGACAACAAACTACAAATAAGTCAAGAATTCAATTCCTTGAAAACATTTTTTGACACGACTTCATTGCAAACCTTATCAATGGGAATGAGTGGAGATTACTCCATAGCCCTTGAAAATGGCAGCAATATGATTCGTGTTGGAAGCGCTATATTTGGCACTCGTAATTCATAACATATGTACGCAATAATTGACATTGAAACAACTGGAGGAAAATTTAATGAGGAGGGGGTTACAGAAATAGCAATCTACAAATTTGATGGAAATGCCATTGTAGATCAATTTATAAGTCTGGTAAATCCAGAGCGCCCTATTCAGCCATTTGTAGTTCAACTTACTGGAATTACTGAAAAAATGGTCAAAACGGCTCCAAAGTTTTATGAAATTGCAAAACGCATTGTTGAAATCACAAAGAATTGTGTTTTTGTCGCCCACAATACTTCCTTTGATTACAGAATTTTAAGAACCGAGTTCAGCCGCTTGGGTTACGATTATCAAAAAGAAACTCTTTGTACTGTTGAATTGAGCAAAAAACTTATTCCTGACATGCCTTCTTACAGTCTTGGGAAATTGTGCAAATCAATGGGAATTGCAGTAAATTCAAGACATAGAGCAAGTGGTGATGCTCTGGCAACTGTAAAACTTTTCGAGCTACTACTGAACAAAGATTTTAAAAAAGAAATTACCAAAAGTTCCCTCAAGATTTTAGAAGACTCGAAAAAAGTACTTTCGAACAAAGTCTTAAAATTTGTGGAAAAATCATCTACAAGAACAGGCGTCTTCTACATCCATGACAAAGAAGGCGAAATCATCTATATCGGTAAAAACAAAAACATTCAAAAAGGCGTCAATCAACTCTTTTCAAGGAGCTCAAAAACAATAAAATCTTTACAAAAAGATTCTCATTCCCTAAGTTATGAAGAAACTGGAAATGAGCTGTTTGCACAATTGAAGTACGACATGTCCTATCAAAAACACAAACCTAAATTCAATAGCCATCGTCAAAAGAAGAAAGACCCAGTTGTGTTCAACTCAGAAAATATGATTGTGGTAAACAAAGGCAGAAATCTGGGTGAAAAAGCAGTGTTATTGATCGAAGAAAACGAAGTTTTAGGAGTTGCTTACATCGATTTTGCGCAGCACCTTGAAGATATTGGAATCCTTAAAAAGTTGCTCACCCCAACAGCAAACAATCTGACAACGCGGCATGCCATTAAGAGACATTTGGACAAAGGCAATGCAGAACGAATCATACGTTATTAAATTTATTCAAAATGCCAAACGAAACTACTTCTTGGAAAGACAAACTTCATGAAATTATTTATGAAGCAGACACCAAAACGGGCAAGCTCTTTGACGTCTTGTTGTTGGTTGCAATTTCAGCAAGTATTGCATTCGTAATGTTGGAAAGTGTCCCCGCTATCAACGCGGAATACCATGTGTTTTTTAACGTTGCAGAGTGGACAATTACGCTGCTTTTTACGATCGAATATATCCTGAGAATTGTTTCCATCAAAAAACCAAAAGAATACATTTTTAGTTATTATGGAATCATTGATTTTTTAGCCACTATTCCAAAATACCTTTCTTTGTTTTTGGGAGGTACACATGCACTTCTTGTTTTAAGGGCTCTCCGTTTGCTTCGCGTTTTTAGAATTTTAAAAATCACACGTTATATTGGGGAATCCAACAAATTGGCAAAGGCATTGAAATCAAGTCGCCCTAAAATCGTCGTGTTTCTCTTCGCCGTTTTGGTCATATCCATTATCCTAGGAACCGTAATGTATTTGGTAGAGGCCAATGCTGGAAGTGGATTTACCAGCATTCCTAGAAGTGTTTATTGGACCATTGTCACACTAACTACCGTGGGGTATGGCGACATTACCCCCCTCACAACCTTGGGGCAGTTCATCGCTTCAATTGTCATGATTCTTGGTTATGGCATTATCGCAGTACCCACCGGAATTGTTTCCGCTGAATACACCTCTCAAGCAAAAAACATTACTACAAACACTACCGCTTGTAGAAATTGCAGCGCTGAAAACCATAACGATTCAGCAAAATTCTGCAGTGCTTGCGGAGAAAAAATCTAAGCAATCAGTTCTTTTACTTGAACCTTGAATTGATATTATACAGGGCTATCATCGATTCGTTGAATTGCCTATTCCTTTCACTATTCGATCGATAACGAGAACTTTTAGAAAATTTTTATCGTTCATACTAGAAAAGACACAAATCAAAACTATCTTTGTTTTTCAACACCTTTTCAGATGAAAATAGTTTTTGCAACGCACAATAAGAACAAATTAAAAGAAGTAGCTGCTTTACTACCCACTATCGAACTTATAAGTCTAGAGGACATTGCATGTTTTGAAGATATTCCAGAAACAGCAACAACCTTGCATGGAAATGCCAAAATCAAAGCGGACTACGTGACTCAAAAATACGGTTACAATTGTTTTGCAGACGATACCGGACTAGAGGTCAATGCTTTGAATGGAGCCCCAGGCGTTTACTCTGCAAGGTATGCAGGAGTTGCGTGTAACTCCCAAAAAAATATGGAGAAATTACTCAATGAAATGAAAGACACATCAGACAGAGGTGCACAATTCCAAACCGTCATTTGTTTAAATTTGAATGGCCAGCAGTATTTTTTCGAAGGCATTTGTAAAGGACAAATTTTACACACTCAAACTGGGGAACAAGGTTTTGGGTACGATCCTGTTTTTAAAGCTGATGATTTTGACAAGTCGTTTGCAGAAATGTCTATGGATGAAAAAAGCAACATCAGTCATCGAGGAAGAGCCATTCAGAAATTGATTACTTTTTTAAATAAACATTGATTTGAAAGCATCTAAAACTTACATTGGAACTTTTGGATTGCTATTGTTCTTTTTGCTTTTGACCTTTTTTACAAACCTCAGTTTGGGCTCTATTCCTATTCCCATCGAAGAGCTTCTCAAAATTTTATTTTTGGAAGACTCCAGCAAAGAGAGTTGGAATTATATTGTTTTAAACTATAGACTTCCAAAAGCATTGACTGCTCTGCTGGTAGGAAGTGGTCTTGGAGTAAGTGGTTTGCTCATGCAAACACTGTTTCGAAATCCCTTGGCAGGGCCTTTCGTTTTGGGAATAAGTGCTGGCGCTAGTTTAGGTGTTGCGCTCCTCATACTTGGTACTTCGTTCTTAGGAGGACTCTCCTTGACCCATTGGAATCTTGTAGGAGCTGCAAGCACAGGTTCTTTTTTTGTGTTATTCGCCGTACTCGTCGCCATCAAAAGAATCAAAAACACCATGTCGATCCTGATCATAGGCTTGATGTTTGGCAGCATTAGTGCCGCTATTATAAATGTCTTAAGCTATTTCAGTAGTGCAGAAAAGCTACAGCAATTTGTATTCTGGAGCTTTGGAAGCCTCGGAAATTTAAATTGGACAGAAGTACTGCTTTTCGGAATTGTTGTGGTTTGTTGTTTTTTACTTTCTTTAAAAACCATCAAACCTTTGAACAGTTTACTTTTAGGAGAAAATTACGCGATAAGCATGGGAGTTGATCTCAAAAAAACACAATATCTTGTACTCATTTGCACAAGCATTCTAACAGGAATCATTACCGCATTTGCAGGTCCTATTGCTTTTGTTGGTCTGACTGTTCCCCACTTATCGAAATTGATGTTTCCAACTTCAAATCACCGTATTTTGCTGCCTGCAACGGCTCTTGTCGGCACTATATTACTCCTGCTATGCGACACGATAGCTCAACTCCCTGGCAGTGCATACAGCTTGCCAATCAATGCCATAACCTCGATTTTTGGTGCTCCAATTGTCATCTGGTTATTGGTTCGTAAAAAAGATTCACGAAGGTTATGAAAACTGAAAATAAAATCGTTCTTGAAACTAAAAATTTAGACATTGGTTATTGCTCTAAAAAGGGCTTGCAATACCTTGCGAAAAATTTAAATATTACCGCTGAAAAGAAAAAACTGATTTGCCTTTTGGGAAAAAACGGCATCGGTAAATCAACCTTATTGAAAACAATTTCAAAAACGTTGCATCCGTTGGGTGGTGATGTGTTTGTGAACACGGTAAATTTAAAAAACGCATCTCCTCAATTTTTAGCAAAAAAAATGGGATTGGTATTTACAGAAAGAATCCCCGATGGAGAATTGACCGTTTTTGAATTGGTCGCTTTGGGCAGACAACCCTATACCAATTGGCTCGGCAAACTAAGTCCATTAGATTTGGAAAAAGTGCATGCAGCTTTGAATATGGTGCACATTGCTTCGATACGTGATAAGAAATATCACGAGCTGAGTGACGGACAGCTTCAAAAGGTGATGATTGCGAGAGCATTGGCCCAAGACACCGAAATCATTATTTTGGACGAGCCTACTGCGCATCTTGACATACACCATACCATAGAAGTCTTTAAATTGTTGCATAAATTGGTTGAAAGTACGAACAAAACCATTATCATATCTACGCATGAAATAAATCTCGCCTTAAAATTAGGCAATGCATTCTGGTTGTTACTCGAAGATCGATTTATTTCAGGAGATTTGAATGAACTGATTGGAACAAATGCTTTTGAAAAGTTGTTTTCAAAAGAACAAATTTTGTTCGACCCTAGGTCGAAACAATTCCATATCCAACCTTGAAAATGATTGTGAAGTTTGCAGTATTTTTTTAAAAAAACCGTCATGAAACCAAATTTACTTTTCGTGTTCTTTATTTTGCAATCAAT
>Ga0209136_1000229_pt1 | contig 41964 bp, 41 predicted proteins | sample SaaInl0LU_22_DNA_FD_184640 | JGI IMG/M metagenome (GOLD analysis project Ga0209136, IMG submission 184640) | Marine microbial communities from expanding oxygen minimum zones in the Saanich Inlet - ESP_90LU_22_DNA (SPAdes) (version 2) | ecosystem: Environmental > Aquatic > Marine > Intertidal... | reverse complement strand
AAGATTTAGCGTCAGTACTCGATAAAGTAAAACAACGCGTAGATAGTATCGGTACCTTCCCTGCTGATATGGAACCGATCCAGGTCACTCAGGCAGAATTTCAGCAAGATGTGATTGAGATGTCACTCGTGGGTGATGTGCCATTAGAACAGCTCAAGCCCATTGCGAATCAAATTGAAAATGAACTGCTACAACTAAACAATGTGTCGCTGGCTAATGCATCCGCCCCTGATGACGAGATTGCGATAGAAGTACAGCCAGAAACACTCAAACAATACGATCTAACCATCAGTGATATTACTGCTGCAATACGGCGTTATTCGGCTAATTTTTCAGCTGGTCAATTACGTACTAATGCAGGGATCATTGCCGTTCGTGTAGAAAACCAATACTACAACGGTGAAGAATTTCGCAACATTCCAGTTAAAATTGGCGCAAACGGTGGCCGCGTCTTATTACAAGATGTGGCACTGATTAAAGATGGCTTTACAGAAGGTGAACGTTACTTTAAGTACTCAGGTCAAAATGCGATCTTTATTGATGTCAAAGCGACGACGTCACAAGATACCATTCCTGTCGCAGAGTCTGTCAAAGCCTATATTGAGGAAAAAAATAAAACCTTACCCCAAGGATTAGAGCTCAAGGTTCTAGTGGATATGACCTACTACCTTAACGCTCGTTTAGATATGATGCTTGGTAATTTAATCCAAGGTTCTATCTTAGTGGCATTGATGCTGACGTTATTTTTACGTTTTAAACTCGCTTTTTGGGTTATGGTCGGTTTACCGGTGTGCTTTTTAGGCGCCATGATGATGATGCCGATTTTTGGCGTCACAATTAATATTCTGTCTTTGTTTGCCTTTATTATGGTACTCGGGATTGTGGTGGATGATGCCATTGTGATTGGTGAATCTGCGTATAGCGAAGTAGAACAATATGGTGGCGGCGTCAATAACGTCGTACGTGGTGCGAAACGCGTCGCGACCCCCGCGACATTTGGAGTGTTAACCACTATCGCGGTATTTGCTCCCTTTACCCAATCTAGCGGTTTTGAAGGAGCGTTCTTCTATAATATCTCCATGGTCGTGATCTTATGTTTGGTCTTTTCACTCATCGAATCCAAACTCATTTTACCTGCACATATCGCGCAAATTAACTTTACACCAATCAAAGAAAATGGCTTTAGAGATCGCTTTAATAAAGCCTTCTTTGGTTTTGTAAATGGTAAATACCGTCGTTTTGTCGAACAGTGTGTCGAGTATCGCTGGGCGGTGTTTGCGTTCTTTATTGCCATGCTATTAATCAGTTTTGGTTTAATCCAAGCCAATTATGTCCGCATGGTGCCAAACCCGAAAGTCCCGCACGATTTTCCATCTATAAGTATAGAGATGAGTGAAACAGTATCGGATCAAACCACTATCGATGCCCTTAAGACGATTGAGAAAATAATTTTGGATGTTGATCAAGAAACCATTGATGCCCAAGGGTCTGGCATGATCCGTGATATCTTAGCCTTTAACCGAGGGCGTACAGAAGCTCGGATAGTGGTACCACTCGTCGATGAAGAATTACGTCTTTATGATACGTTCGAGTTAGCGCGACGCTGGCGTGAACGCATACCCGAAATTGCAGGCATGAAGTCATTTTCAATCCAAGATGATGTTAACGGCGGCAATGATGACGGTGAATTTGGTTATCTTATTTATGGCAGTGATATCAAAACACTTAATGAAGCAGGCCGTTATCTGATTTCTTTACTGCAACAAGAAAATGGATTGTTTGATATTAGCTCAACCATCGATCCTGCGAGTAAAGAGATCCGCATGTCATTGTTGCCTGTTGCCGATGACTTAGGACTTGATATATCGAATATTGCCCGTCAGGTTGGATTAAGTTTTTATGGTGGTGAAGCCCAGCGCGTCATTCGTAATGGTGAAGAAGTCAAAGTCATGGTGCGTTACCCACAACTCACCCGTGAACGTTTTGCTGAGTTAAAATATACCATGATTAAAACACCAACCGGTCAAGAAGTGATGCTCGGTGATGTGGTTGATCTGACTGAAGAACCGGGTATTTCGTATATTCGTCGCGAAGAAGGTTATCGCACCGTTTATGTTTGGGGTGCCATTGATGAAGAGGCCGTCGAGCCGAGTGCGGTAATTGACCAAATCAAAGATAATCTATTGCCTAAAATGAAAGACGCTTTCCCAGCAGTTAAAACTCAATTAGGCGGCTCCATTGAAGAGCAACAAGCTCAACAAGATGAACAATTCATGTTCTTTTGGGCTGGGATGATCATGGTATTTATCTTATTGGCCGTTCCGCTTAAAAGTTACGGTCAACCCTTGATCATCATGTCGGTCATCCCTTTTAGTTTAACAGGGGCTATTTGGGGACACTTTTTACTCGGCATTGATTTGTCGATGATGTCGACGTTTGGTTTAATCGCAGCGGCAGGCGTAGTGATCAATGATTCATTAGTGATGACAGATTATATCAACCAACGCCGTAAACAAGGTTACGATGTGAAAATGGCTGTTTTAGAAGCTGGATGTGTGCGTTTCCGAGCGATTACATTAACCTCCATTACGACCTTTGTTGGCGTGCTCCCGATTATGTTTGAGACAAGTCTACAAGCTTCATTTGTGATCCCGATGGCAGTCGCGCTAGGATTTGCAGTCTTATACGCTACAATAGTGACATTAGTCTTAGTGCCGTGTTTATATATTATTTTACTCGACTTAACTCGTCCCTTTAACTGGGTAAAAAGTAAATTATCAACACACACAAGCGCCAAATCTAATACGACAGTCCTGACCAATGAGTAGTCAATGTGAGAGAAATAACAATTTTTATTGCGTGAAACACCTGTTGCGCAACAGGTGTTTCACGACGCCTAGCTAACTAGGAGTCAAGGATGACAAGGATCTTAATTACCGGGATCGTCACGCATGGATAGATTGTTAGCAACCTTTATTACGGAAGCTAGAGGTAATCTAGAGATTAGCTCGAATTGCTTTTTAGCCTTAGAGCAAGTCTCGACTAATACCGCGACACTTTATACCGTATTTCGCAGTGTGCATACCATTTAAGGATCTTCTGGATTATTTGATATTATTCCATTTACCAATGTCATGCATGAAGTAGAAAGCGTCCTTGATCGCATGCGTTATGCTGACTTGGTCTTAACTTAAGTCATGCGCTGTAAACCCATAATGATGTTGACTATCGAATCACAACAAGATAAAAAGGATGAGGCAAAACAAGCAGGTGCGACAGGTTGGCTCGTCAAGCCCGTTCAACCCGACGTGCTCAGCAATGTTGTGCGAAAGTTATTACCGTTGTAACGCAAACGTTTTAAGTAAAAGGAGTTTTAGTACAGTGAGTGATTAGCCTTTAAAGCTTAAGATTTGTAACAAATTTATCAATGATATGTATAATTATCTTGAGACTACAAAATTGCACACAATATGAGAACTTTTAGTATGAAATTAACTCCTCCTTATGCACTCTTTTTAGGTGATGCTTCTGATAGCCTAGGATTAAAAATGGCCAATAGCATCGCAACTTGGCGACCATCGCAATGTGTCGGTGAAATAGCACTTCCTGAGTGTTCTGTTACGACAGGCTTACCTCTTTTATCCATCAAAGATGCTGCAGAGCAAGGGGCTAAATCATTTGTCTTAGGCTTTAATAATGCCGGTGGACATATTGATATCAAATATTTACCCCATATTAAACTCGCCATTGAACATGATATGCACATCATCAATGGCTTGCATGATAAGTTATCCGACATTCCAGAACTAGTTGCATTAGCACAGCAGTATCAGGTTAATTTGATTGATATCCGTCACCCTACTACTCGTTTTAAGACTGCTAATGGACAAAAACGCACCGGTAAACGGTTGTTAACTGTTGGTACGGATTGTTCTGTTGGTAAGATGTACACCACCCTTGCCTTGCATCAAGCCATGCAAGGCAAGGGCATGCATGCGACATTTCGCGCTACCGGTCAATGTGGAATTTTAGTAGCAGGAGAAGGCGTCGCCGTTGATTGTGTTGTCTCAGACTTTATTTCAGGTGCTGTCGAAGCGCTCACCCCGGATAATGCAGCTGACCATTGGGATGTCATTGAAGGTCAAGGTTCACTATTTCATCCGGCATTTGCAGGAGTAACACTGGGCTTGATCCACGGTGCTCAAGCTGATGCATTAGTAATATGTCACACGCTGCGTCGTGAATTTATGCGCGGCATGCCTGGTTATCGATTACCAACAGTCCAACAAGCAGTGGAGCTCAACCTGTTACATGCACGCCTGACTAACCCTAATTGTAAAGTCATCGGTATCAGTCTCAATACCAGTGCCGTTGACGAGCAAACCGCGCGTGAAACATGCTTGCAAATATCCCAAGAAACGGGTTTACCATGCCAAGATCCTATTCGTCATGGTGTCGATAAATTAATGAGTCAGTTACTATAATATGAAGTATATTATCACTCAGCATTCTTTGCCATTGGCACGAGAGTTTCGGATCTCAAGGGGGGCAAAAACTCATGCTGACGTCGTGCGTTTACGTATTGAAGCTGCTGGCTTTAACGGACGCAGTGAATGTGTACCATATGCTCGCTATGGCGAAAATATCACCTCGGTGAGTGCTGATATTGATGATTTTTTGACGCAATGGCAGCCTGAATTATCACGCTTACTGACAGACCTCGTTCTATTAAGTGACACGACGCTATTGACGGATTTTATTCAAGCTAAACAGCTCAAAGGTGCTGCAGCTAATGCGGTTGATTGTGCTATATGGGATTGGATTTGTAAGCATTTTAATGAATCGATTTACACAATATTAGAATTACCTGAAAATAAACCGACGATAACGGCTCAGACATTGAGTCTAGGTTCATTAGAGGACATGCTCGAACAAGCGTATCTGATGCGCGATGTGCCGTTAATAAAAATCAAGTTTGATGCTACTGACGTGGTGCTTAAAATGCAAAAAATCGCCGAGATCTGCCCCGACAGCGAATTTATTTTAGACGCCAATGAGGCTTGGTCAATTGCATTACTCAATGAGATTGTGATTGGTTTAGATGGAATAAAAGTGCGCTTAATTGAGCAACCATTGCCTGCCGATAGAGATCATGACATGCTTTTTTATCGCGGCAAGATCCCAATCTGCGCCGATGAGTCATGTCATACCAGCCACACGTTTGCCCAATTAGTTGGCAAATACCAAGCCATTAATATCAAATTAGATAAGACTGGCGGCTTCACAGAAGCATTACGTTTAATCCAACTTGCTCAAGCAGCTAAGATGCAGGTTATGCTCGGGTGTATGGTCGGTTCATCATTAGCAATGGCACCAAATCGAGTGCTAGCTGGCTATGCCGATGTACTTGATTTGGACGGGCCGGTATTAGTTGCTCAAGATATTGATGATGGGTATACGATTAATAACGGTTATATCTCGACGCATTCTTCACGTTTATGGGGCTAAGTTAACCGTAATTTTCAAACCATATTTTAGAATATTCCACCTACAATTGAGCAGGATCAACCAGCCCATATTTAATGGCAAAGCGGGTTAACTGAAAGCCCGTTGTACAATTAAATTTATTTAAAATATTACGACGGTGCACATGCGCAGTTTTGACTGCAATATCCAAATGATGCGCGACATGTTTCACTTCATGCCCCATCGCTAACAACACAAATATTTCTTTTTCACGTTGGGTTAAAGCTTGATATAGTTCAAATTCTTCAGATTGCTGAGTCGCACTTTCTAGAACGGCAGGACTATGTACGGTGTAGCCGGATGCAACTTTATGTAACGCATCTAGCAAGACATCACCCGCATCGCGTTTAGAGATATACGCATTTACTCGCAAAGACTGAGCTGTCACTATGCAATGTGCGTTTTCATACATGCTCAAGACGACAGTTTTAATTAATGGAACACGTTTTTTGATTTCTTTGACTAATTCCAAACCATTTTTATTAGGTAATGAAATATCGGTCACTAAAATACAATCTTCCGTTATTACATCACTTGCTAAGGCATCTTCTGCACTACCAAATGAATCAACAACAACAAATGCATCATCTGATTGTATTAATTGTATAAATCCATTTAAGACTAATTCATGGTCATCGACTAAAACAATATTAATGGGCATAAAACTCTTATCTGAATATAAATTACGTTAAATTGTATTTTAATAAGATAAAGAATAATTACAATTAATATCTATAAAGTGTATGAATATAACACAATTACAATACAATTTTAATTTGCATTAACCCACGTTTATTTCTATATTAATTGAGCAAGTTTTTATTATTAAGGAAGGGTAATGCGTCAAGTAACTCAACAAGCACTTATCAATCGAAGCCTACTAATGGGCATGTGTGTAATGCTGATGTCAGGTTGTGCATGGAATGATGCAGGTCAAATTTTATATCAATCAGTGCTCTCTAAGCAAAAATTTGATTGTGAAAATGACAAAGTAGGTGACAGTATTGAGCGCTGTAAACAAGATATTGATACTAGTATTGATAGTAGTCTTGATGCGGTACAAGCGGTAAAATCAGACCGAAAAGAAACTGCAGCTAACGAAGGATACGAGCCAAAAGATTTTGTTAAAAAACACATTAACCGAGTAACACGCTCAACACAATAGCGGTTCCCACTCCATTAACGCATAACGCTAACGACGCAAATGCACCCGATTGCTCACTCAACAATACCGCTTTAGACGTCCCTATTCCATGGGCAATAGTGCCCAGTACTATGCCATTAGCTTTGTCATCATTGATTTGCAACAATCTATTCACACTAGGAAGTGCCATGACTCCGATCATGCCCGTAATAATATTGAATACAGCAGCGAGCCCTGCAATTCCACCAAGTATTGTTGCGGTATCCATAGCGAAAGGTGTCGTGATAGATTTGGTCAATATGGTGAGTTGCCATGCCCGCTCGGCATCTAATAAATACAAGACACTAAATGCACTTAATGGCGCAAACAGCCCACCTACTGCAATAGGAATAATCACCTTTATTCCTAGCTCACGCAGAACCGGAAATTGATTGTAGACCGGAAGTGCTAATCCGACCGTTAATGGACCGAGTAAATATTTAATCGGATGCAGGTGAGTCATTACCTGTCCAACATCCGGTTCAATAAGCTGGGTTAAGGTTAGCAGTAGCGTCGTCGTGATCAAGATGGGATGGGCCAAAATGTGCTGATTGGTCCATGTTGCAAATCTAATAGCTAATCCATAGCACAATACCAACATTACAATCCACATTGCAGAGTGAGAAATGTCACTAAAAGATAAGTCGAATGCAAATAGATTCATTGTGGGGATTGATCCGTAGGATCACTGTTGGTTTTTGGCGACGGTTTCAGTAATTTATTACTGACCCACATGACTAGCGCCATGCTGGCAATCGTCGTTAATACCAAGGCCAACACTAAGGCGAGCCAATGATCATAGACGGCCTGCTGAAACAACCAGACAGCCATTATCGCCGGCACAAAAAACATCGACATATGACCCAGATAAAGTGGGATAACCGCATTTAAAAATGCGGGTACCTTACCATAAACCGCAAACACCAATAGCAATACAAATAAGCCATTGATCGTTGCTGGTAAAGGAATGACTACGCTAGCAACATCGCCTAGTTCATAGGCGCCAATTAATACAATCAAGGTGCCAATATGTTGCAAGAATGGTTTTATCAAAATATCTGCTTCTACCGTAATTTAATCGTTAAATCTGCGTGAAAATCTGTTCAGCAGCAAAACGTGATTTAGGTAACGTCGCATTAAAATCAGTCTCTGCACGATAGCCTAACGCGACAACCGCAACAGGCGCTAAATTTTGTCCTCTAAGATCAAATTCAGCATCAAGTGCAGGGAAATCAAAGCCTTCCATTGGTAATGCATCAACTCCCATGATTGCAGCACTCGTGAGTAACGCACCAAGATTAAGGTAAACTTGTTTTTCCATCCAATGTTGGGTGTCTTTTAACGCATAACGATGTAAATCGACAAACGTACTACGTACTTTATGATAGGTGCCTTTAAAGCTGGGATCTTTCACAAAACGACCATCTGCCTCTTCTTGTTCAAGTAGCTGAGTTAAATACTCATCATCCATGTGGATTTTGCTACACAGCACAATCACATGCGAGGCGCCACTAACTTTCGGTGCGTTATAGGCATAGGGACCCGTTGCGCCTGAATTGATTCGAGCTTTACCCGCTTCAGTGCTCGCAATGATGAAGTGCCAAGGCTGAGTATTGACACTTGAAGGCGCATTGCGCAGTACCGATAAGAGTTGTGCTACATCATCTTTAGCAATTTTTTTATCGGCATCAAACACCTTGGTAGCGTAACGCGATTGCATAGCTTGGGCGACGTTCATAAAAGACCTTAAGTAATAATCGAGATGAATAAGACCTTTTATACTAAAAGAACTTTAAATACAACACCGTTCCCCAAATCACAGTGACCTGAGTTAATGCTATAAACACACCTGCAGACCCGATATCTTTGGCTCGACCGATTAATTCATCATGTTCGAGTGTAATACGATCCGCTAATGCTTCTAACGCTGAATTAATCAGTTCTGCGAAAATCACAAACAATAAACTCATGATCATTAACAACCATTGTGTTGTCGTTTGCGCAAGCCAAAATGAAAATGGAAACATAATCACCACCAACATTAATTCTTGTCTGAAGGCTGCTTCGTGTTGCCACGTTGCTCGAAAACCCTGAAATGAGCAACGCGTTGCTTTAAAAATACGCGATAAACCGGCCCCATTAGGTTTGTTTACGGGTGTATGTGGTGAATCTGACATCATTATCCTGTTATCGCTGTGTGCTTGGCTGTGTGCTTGGCTGAGTGCTAGGTGGAGAGCTTGGCTGAGTCGGTAAACGATACAGTTGTTTATTGTAGGCATAACTACCAAACAAGACATGAGCTAAAGCCACTTCTGCCATTTTTTCATTGCCGGGTTTAGCTTGTAGACGTTTCGCACTAAAATCGTACACAAAAGCACTGGATGGCTTTTGTGGTTGTAAAACGACGACTTCTTCTCGCGTCATATACGCAAAGTTATTAGCAAATTGCATCATGGCACGCTCTTCAATATCATTACGTAATAAATCCCTTCCTAGCGCTGGCGTCGCATCACTGATCCCCATTAATGATAATAAGGTCGGCAACATATCAATTTGACTTACCAAACGCCGATCTTGTCGCGGAGCAATGTCTTTACCTATGATTACACTCGGGATATGAAATGATTTCATGGGTACCAATTCAGAACCGTATGTACGAGTATCATGATCTGCAATAATTAAAAACAACGTATCTACCCAATAAGGACTCTGTTTAGCTTGTTCCATAAATTGACCCAAGGCATGATCGGCATAACGGATTGCACTATCTAAGGGTGCTTCATCATCAATATGGCTAATGGTATTGGCTGGTATTTCAAAGGGATCATGGTTACTTGAAGTAAATACTAAACTGAAAAACGGTTTATTTGTTTTTTGTAAATCCAATAGTTCACGATGAGCCTGATCAAATAAATCCCCATCACTTGCGCCCCAAGTGGCAATAAAATCAGTTTTAGCAAAATCATCAATATCCACAATATCGCTAAAGCCATTGCCTAAGAAAAACCCTTTCATGTTATCGAAATGACTCTCTCCGCCGTAAACAAACTGCGTGTGATAATCATGTTGTTGTAATATTTGCGCAATGCTAAAAAAGCCATGTTGCGATTTATCTAACTTCACTACTGAGCGCGCTGGGGTCGGTGTAAACCCCGTAATAACAGCTTCAATACCACGCACAGAACGAGTGCCAGTAGCGTATAATTGATGAAAGCCCCATCCTTGTTGATACAAATTATCAATATTAGGGGTTAACTCACGCCCCCCTAAGGTTTTCACAAACTGTGCCCCTAGACTTTCTTGTAAAATAATCACTAGATTTTTAGGGCGTCCTTGATGTGCCGCTTGACGAAAAGCGAGTGTCGGAATGGCAGGGTCAATAAACGCACTGGCAGGCATTTGCGTCTGTGTTTTTACGATATCCAAGATTTTCTCAGATGACATATCCCCGTACATTTTTGCCGCTTGAGCTTCTTTACCTAGTTGTTTGATAGCAAACATCACACTGTACATTGAATTAAGGTTGAGTGTATTGACTAACGGATCTTGTGAAAAATACACTAACGAAGGGTTTAATGGACGATGCCCCAATGTACCGCGAGCACCGGCAACAACAATCACTAATAGCAGAACACTACAGCTCGCCCACGTGAACCAATTACCCTCGGCAAAGCCCATTTTGGGTACCGCTGTGTGAAATTGTGATTTAAGAAAACGTAAAACTCCGTAACCCAATACAGCAAATGCGAGTGATGCCAACACAATACTCAATAGATGCCCATTAATCAGCATCGTTGCGACTTCTTTGGGATACATTAGGTATTCGATAAATAATCGATTGGGGCGTAAATCGTATTCTAAAATAAATGTAGGAGTCGCCACTTCAAAGAAGATGACACACAGTAAACTCAACCACAACCACATCAATAAGATGCGATGCAAATGATGCCTAAACGTAAATGGCAGCACCAAAATCCACACTAATGCAGGAATAATGGCGAGGTAACTTAGCAAACTCAAATCAATACGCAAGCCATTGAATAAGATTTGTAGCATATCGCCAAAGCGACCAATCCGTTCAGATTGCCAAGTAATGAATATCATTCTGGCAATCCCGAGAATAGTGAATCCTAGGGCGTAAAAAAGGAGAAATGGTTGAAAAAACTGCTGAATTTGGCGAGTTAACTTCACGATGTGACAACTTTACATTATTAATTTTTGTTATGTTAGCACTATAATATTAAGAAACACTTAAGACAAGTCGATATCGCCTCAACCCACCATTTTTGATTTAAGAATTAACTATTTCCACGTTAAACAATAACTTAAGTTCTAGCACTTTAATATTGAATAACGTACTATTTATAAATACCAAACCAATAATTGAGTCGTACCATGCATCTTGGTTTCTTAGTTTTATTGCTCATCGCAATATGCTCTCCCCTTGGCACATTAGCCGCACCCTTACCCGATCCCAATTTTACGACCTTTAATACTCAAAATGGATTGTCCAACGCCAACGTCTATAACATAGTTCAAGACGAACAAGGTTACATGTGGTTTGGCACTGACGATGGATTAAATCGCTTTGATGGAAAAGATTTTACAGTTTATCGATATGCATCCGATAACCCAAATTCATTAGCGAGTAACAATATCACCGCATTGGTCATTGATTCCCAACAACGTATTTGGGTAGGTACTGATAATGGCTTAAGTTTATTTAACGCTGATAAACGGCCCGTTACAACAATTGAATCAAGATACGCTGTTTGCTGACAAGCATCGCATAATGTTAGATTTAGCAATGAACAATACCAAACGATTAACTAATTTGGTCGAGAAGGTTGTGGCGTTAGCAGCGGTTATCCAACCAAATAAAATCCTTGAACGAATCAACATTGATAACGAGTTAAACAGTTACATCAATGCCTTTAATCCGTTGTTTGCAGAAAAAAAATACAGATTAAGACGTCGATAAATAGTCATGTCATCTTGGAATGTAACTCAGATGACGTGCATTCGATTATTGAAAATTTATTTAGCAATGCACTCAAGTATGCGCCAGTTAAAGGCTGGGTGTCGGTTCGTTCAGAAATACGACGAGGTGACTATGTATTGACGATTGAAAACGCTCATAAAGGATTAACGCCTAAACAGACTCAACAAGTTTTCGCTCGCTTTGAGCACCTTGATGCACCAAAAAATAGTTCTGGGTTTGGTCTAGGTTTAGCCTTTGTAAAAGAGTTGTGTGATGAGTATCACTGGAATATACAATGTAATTCCATCACAAATCACAGTGTGACATTCGAACTCTCCGCGCATTATGCAGAAATCGACGAAATCCACGAAATCCACAAAATCCACAAAATCCACGAAAATGCAACAATCCTTCCGGTTAAGCCTAACCGGTCACATTTACCATTGATTCTAATCGTTGACGATAGTGCCGATATGCGCGATTTCCTCACGTCGATGCTAACGCCCAAATATGCAGTCATTACTGCAGTAAATGGTCTTGAAGGTTTGACAATAGCAATAGCAGTGATATCTCATTTAATATTATCCGATGTGGTGATGCCTGAGTTATCAGGCTATGAGCTATTAGAAAAACTCAGCACATCCAAACACCTCGCACATTCCGACGATTTTAGTTACCGGAAAAAATGACGCAATAAGCGCAACCAAAGGCTTAACCTTAGGCTCTGTGGATTACATCACCAAACCGTTTGACGCCGAGCAGTTGTTGTTAAAAATTCATAACACCCTTACCCGTCAGCATCGTTTAGTGGCCGGTAATGCCAAAAATGCGACAACGAGTTTGCAGCCTAAATATGTATTTAGCCCTCAAGATCAACACTTCGCAGCTAAGCTCAATACTATTATTGCAGAACAATATACTAATAGTAATTTTACATTAGGGGGTATAGTGTCCGAACTCGGCATGAGTGATCGCCAGTTACAACGTAAAATAAAAGCGTTATTTGACCAAACCCCAGCCGAATATTTACGTCATTATCGGGTCTTTACGGCCCAAAAAATGCTTTTAGAAGGACAGCAAATTACACAAGTTGCGTATTTATGTGGATTTGAGTCACCCAATTATTTTAGCACGTGTTTTAAACGCGTGTTTGGAGTCAGTCCAACTGAGTTTATTAATCAGCAGGATTAATCATAGCTTGGGCGTGCGCCCATTCTTGTGGTGTATTGGCGTTAAGCCAGTGATTGGGTTCAGGGGGTAATAACGTAAATGAACGCAATAATGATGCTAAATACCAAACAGACCCATCCCCTTTAGCGCGTTGTTGTTGCAGCGCTTTTTGGGCTTGGGTGACGTCATGAATAAATAAAGGTAGCGGTTGTTTTTCAAAGTGTGCAGCCCGTTTATTAACATTACCAGCTTGAATTAGCTGCGCTAAATCCATTGATTGTAATAGCGGTAAATCAACAGGTACAAAAACATAACGCGCTTTCCTATTTAGGATATTCACAGTCTCTAACATTTGAGCCGTTAATACCGAAGCAATCCCCCCAACGGGACCTTGTGCTTCTTGTTCATCACTAACTCGTGACACCGGGACAGCTAAGTTAACTGCAATATCAGCGACGACTTCGTCAGTATATATTGCAGATGAACCGCTAATAATTACTTTATTCACTCCCGCTTGCACTAATTGCTGACAAGTGAAATACAACATAGATTGGTCGATACTGTGATGTAGCACTTGTGTTAGGTTGGGCGTGCATCGAGATAACAAGGCTTTATTTTGCCCCATCCGACTCGATTGACCACCGGATAAAACCACTCCGATAATCGTGTCTTGAATGGCAGGTTGCAGTTTAAACAGGTTAAGAGGCTGATTCACATTAACCACCTAGCATTGCTAAATGTGTCGTTGCACCGGTCTCTTGTTCATGCAATCCATGCGTGGCTTTCTTATTGTATGCTTGAGTAATTAACCATTGTTCTAATAAAGGTTGTTGCTCGGCGGATTGCATTAAATAGCGTCCATCTAAGCCTTCTTCCGAAAACAAACATGTATGTAACTGTCCCGTTGCTGAGATCCTCATACGATTACAGGTGGCACAAAACTCATCACCATAAGGGGTAATAAATCCGATTTGCCCGGCATATTCTGGATGTTGATATTCAATGGCAGGACCGGCATCACTCGAGCGAATTTTTCGCACCCAACCTGACGATTCGACTTGTGCTTGCAATAACGACGCGCGCACATGTTGCTCGTTAAAAAAAGCTTCATTGTCGCCAGTTTGCATCAATTCAATAAACCTAAGCACAATCGGCTTGTCTTTGATCCACGCTAAAAAGTGCGTAAACTCAGCATAATTAAATTTTTTCAATAACACCACATTGACTTTGATTTCAGCAAACCCTAACGTTATTGCTTTATCAATCCCGTCTAAAATTGCTTGCAACTTGGTACTACCAGTGATCAAGTTAAACTGACCGGGATGGAGACTATCAATACTGATATTGAGTTGATCTAGACCTGCTGCATACCAATCAGCGACTTGTTCATTAAGTCGATAGCCATTCGTCGTCATCGCCACAGTATCGATACCGCAAACACGTTTGACCGTTTCAATGATCTGGGGTAAATCTTTGCGCAAGCTTGGCTCGCCCCCCGTGATCCGTAATTTAGTCACGCCAACATCGCGCAGCGCATGGGTCAGATTGGTGATTTCAGGTAAGGTCAAAAACTGTTTTTTAGCTTGGTGTTGATAGCCATCGGGCAAACAATAATTACACTTAAAATTACACACATCCGTGACCGATAAACGTACATAATTAAACTGTCGATCGTGGGTATCAAATAACATAAAACAATATCGCTTGTAGAGCTGCTTAACATAATTAACCGTAACAACTTCAAGTTCTATACCAATTTATCCTTTGTGTGCTAAACAGTACTAATCTATTGAAATTGCTCACGAATGATGTTGATAGCATAATCTAATCAACGACTTTATTGTCGCCCACCGCTGACAGACCTGCACTAAATTAGTGCTCAACACGACCAGATCACTATAAAAGTGCACATTATCAATAAGATTGCATAACCACATACACTTTAATCTATATACAAAAAATTAAACCATTGATTTAATTGAATTTAATAAATGTAATATGATTAGCTAAATTGGAATGATAATTGATGTGTAAACCGTATATATTTGTAATTTATGGTTCAGGATGTCTCAACTCTCCCAGTCTGTACCGGTATTAAACGTACTTATCATTGATGATAACTCGGCACGTGTCGCTGCTGTACAAAACGCATTAACCGGTACCGCATATAATATTCAACATTTAGCCAGCACCAAATCATCGCTCCTCAAAGAAGTGGAATCGAGCAATGCCGATATCATTATTTTGGATATGGAATCTCCTAACCGTGACACCATTGAAAGTCTTAGTGTGATTTCAAACTACAACCCCAAGCCGGTTGTGATGTTTTCAACGCAAGACAACCCCGCTTTATTACAAGAATCGATAAGTGCAGGAGTGAGTTCTTATATTGCAGGTCAAATCGATCCACTCCGCGTTAAATTTATTTTAGATGTAGCCGTGGCGCGTTTTAATGAGTTTCAGGAACTCAAGCAAGAACTGCGAGATACCAAAGAAAAACTATCATCGCGCAAATGGGTTGACCAGGCCAAGGCATTGTTAATCGAAAAACAAGGTATTACCGAACAAGAGGCATACACCGCTATTCGCAAAATGGCGATGGAAAACGGAGAAAAAATGGAAGTGGTCGCTAAGAATCTAGTATCAATGGCTAAATTATTAGCAGGAGGACGTTAATATGAGCAGTGTATCGACTCTCACCCCTACAGCATTATTGAATCAAATTGAAAAGCCTCAACTTGATTTAGGTATTGTCGCGTTAACGGATAGTGCGCCGATTATTATGGCTCAACAGCTAGGGTTGTTTACCAAATGGGGACTGGATGTGCAACTGCATATGCAAAATTCATGGGCTACCCTGCGCGACAAACTCCATACCGAAAAATTAGATGCGGTGCAAATGCTCGCACCTATGCCGATGGCTTCTTCAATGGGGTTACTTGGTCCTGCGTGCCCATTATTGACTGCATTTAACTTGAGCATGAACGGCAACGCGATTACCCTTTCACAGCCGCTCATGCATGAGATCAAAACACTGAATCATGGCAACATGCCGGCTTTGCCGCTAAATGCCACCTGGTTAGCAAACATCATACAACAGCGAAACCATTCTCAGTCCGATAAACCGCTTACGTTTGCCGTCGTCTATCCATACTCATGTCACCACTACCAGTTACGTGATTGGCTAGGATCTGCAGGAATTGATGTCGAGCGCGACGTAAATATTGTGATTATTCCGCCGACTCAAATGACCAAGGCGTTAGCTGACAATACCATTGATGGTTTTTGTGTGGGTGCACCGTGGAATACCAAAGCAGTCCGTGATGGCATAGGCTGTACCGTGATCACATCGTGTGATATTTGGAATGAATCACCGGAAAAAGTATTAGCGGTGACGCAAAGTTGGCAATGCGCAAATCCCAATACCTTTTTAGCATTAATAGCAGCACTGCAAGAGGCGTGTGAGTGGTTAGCCTTTCCTCCTAATCGATTTGAAACGGCGATCAAACTGTCACAACCTGAGTATTTAAATGAAAAATTAGAAAACGTCGCGCCGGCCTTACTCGATAGTTGTTTAACCTCTTTGGACAATACAGCGCGGAACATCCCTGCTTATTTACGTTTTTATACACACCAAGCCAACTATCCGACTCTCGATCAAGGTCACGCTTTATTAGTCGATATGCAACGTGCAGGTCAAATTCCACAGAACTTAAGCGATTTACAACTCAAACAATGGGTTGAGCGAATCTATCGACCTGACTTATACCAACAAATGCGTCAGATCCAACAACAAGCCGCGTCAATGTAATCCACCGTTTACATTGTGGCGCACTGTATTGGTGCGATTTGAGTGGTGAGTTAGTGCATTGAGCACATCGATTGCTCACTCCTTACTATACTACTTATCAGATTAAGCTTTATTAACACTAGCTAAATCAATGAGATAACTAAAGACAGATACAATCAATGAAGTTGGCGTGGTTATTGTATAGTGTTAGTTATAGACCGCATCGTTAATTTTCATCATTGACTCGATGCCCCTCAACGACGAGGGATATTATTTTAAATGCTATTCATTGCAAAGGCGCTTCTGATTAATCGGTTGCGCTTTTTTTTTGTGGAAAAAATATGACACATACTTACGAATATAAAGTCAGCCAAACCACTTGCCCCTATTGCGGCGTCGGCTGTGGTGTTAATGCCACCGTCATAAACGGTCAGCTGACCGAGGTATCTGGCAATAAAACGCATCCTGCTAATTTAGGTAAAATGTGTGTAAAAGGTTCAAACCTTGGTCAAACCGTGGGTTTAGACGGTCGTTTATTACACCCTATGATCAATGGCGAATATGCCAGTTGGGATGACGCGACCCAAACGGTTGCCGATAAATTTCGTTATTTTATAGACACCTATGGCCCCGATTCTGTCGCATTTTATGTGTCAGGTCAGATATTAACCGAAGATTATTATGTCGCCAATAAACTGATGAAAGGCTATATCGGCTCAGCCAATATTGATACTAACTCACGCTTGTGTATGGCGTCAGCTGTTGCCGGTTACAAACGCGCATTTGGTTCAGATACTGTGCCTTGTAGTTATGTTGATATCGACCATTGTGAGTTGTTAATTTTGGTCGGATCAAATGCAGCCTGGACCCATCCAATTTTGTATCAACGCATGGAACAAGCCAAGTTAGCGAATCCCAATCTAAAAGTCGTAGTCGTTGATCCACGTAAGACGGCCACCGAGCAATTAGGTGATTTGCATTTAGCGATTCAACCCGGTACTGATGTCGCCTTATTTAATGGCCTACTTCATTACCTAATGGTTAATAAGCACCTTAATCGGGAGTTTATCGAACAATATACCGAACAATGGGATGTTGTGATTACATCTATCGAAACCTGCACCTTAGCGCAGACAGCCCTTGTGACGGGTGTGAGCGAAGCCGACTTGAGGTTATTTTATCAAGCCTTTGCTGCGACGGACAAACCGTTGACGTTTTATTCTCAAGGGGTTAATCAGTCCTCTCAAGGAACTGATAAGTGTAACGCCATTATTAATTGTCACCTCGCCACCGGCACACTCGGTCATTTAGGCGCCGGTCCTTTTTCTATTACAGGACAACCCAATGCGATGGGTGGCAGAGAAGTTGGAGGGTTAGCCAATACGCTAGCAGGTCACATGAATATCGAAGATCCTGCACATAGAGACTTAGTACAAACGTTTTGGCAATCTCCTAATATTCCTCATGAGCAAGGTGCCAAAGCGGTTGATCTATTTGCAAAAATAAAACAATCCAAAATAAAAGCAGTGTGGATCATGGCAACAAATCCCATGGTCAGTTTACCCAATCGCGCTGAAATTGCTGCGGCACTGACTCAATGTGAGTTTGTAGTGGTATCCGACTGTGTCAGCAAAAATGACACTCTCGCATTTGCTGATGTGGCACTCCCTGCAACAACATGGGCAGAAAAAGACGGGACAGTAACTAATTCTGAACGTCGTATTTCACGCCAAAAAGGGATCTTACCAGCCCCTGGTCAAGCCAAACATGATTGGCAAGCACTGTGCGATGTCGCCAAAGCCATGGGTTACCTAGAAGGGTTTAATTTTGCACATCCGGTAGAGGTGTTTAAAGAGCATGCAGCACTATCTGGCTATCGTAATAGCAGTGACACGCAGCATGCCAATACAATTATTCGCGATTTTGATATTAGTGGACTGGCATCATTGACTGAACAACAATATGACAGTTTGCTACCGATCCAATGGCCAGTAAATAGGCAATTTCCGCAAGGATGTAGCCAAATGTTTGCTGATAAGGTGTTTTTTACTCCCAGTAAAAAAGCGCGGTTTGTCCCTGTGGAAGTTAATTTACCGCAGCAACGTCCTAATGATGCGTATCCGTTGATTTTAAATTCAGGGCGTATGCGCGATCAATGGCATACCATGACCAGGACAGGAAAATCTAGCGCCCTTGCTCAACATACCCAAGCCTCTTTTATCGCCCTGAGTCCCCAAGATGCAGCACAATATGGGGTTGGTGATAACGATCTGATTAAACTGAGTAGTCCGTACGGTGAAGTGATAGCAAATGCACAAGTGGTTAACGACCAAGCCCTTGGTCAGGTGTTTATGCCTATACACTGGAACCAAACCAACGCCTCACATGCCAATGTCAGTGAGTGCTATGGCAATGCCGTTGATCCTATTTCGGGCCAACCTGAAAGTAAATACGCAGTGGTAGCCTTGACGACAGTCTCTACTGAACAACATGCTGTGATATTTTCGCCCACCCCACTCGCTTTCGATGGATCCCAAGCGTGTGATTGGTGGAACAGCTCGATTACGGCAGCAGGAATGCAATATAACCTAGCCTGGTTTGAAGACACTGTTGAGCCGTTGTTTTTTGCAAAAGATCTGGCTACAGAACCTGCAAACAGCAATATTCAATGGCATACATTTACACGCAGTCAAGGCAGTGATGACGCGTTAACCACCGTTATTGGGGTAGACGCAGGTCAAATTACTCTGGTTGCCTTGTTTGGCGCAACGCAACCGACCGTCAATGCGGATTGGATCGTCGATTTGATGACTCCAGCCGAGGATGATGTCGAATTCAGTGCAATTAGTGCCCTGTTAAGTGGTGCGATACCTGAGAAGTTTCGCAAAGGTAAAACCATTTGTAGCTGCTTTCACGTTGGTAAAAACGATATTATTAACGCGATTACCCAAGACGGTTGTGATTCGGTCTCTGCACTGGGTGAAACCTTACAATGCGGCACAAATTGTGGCTCTTGTAAAAGCGAACTCGCCAGCTTAGTTGACCAACATGCTAGCTTAAACCAACATGCAAAAAGGATCAGTCGTTTTAGCGAAAACTTGATCCCCATACATGCATCTGATTAATAGGAAACTTGACCATGCAAATTACTTCATTTTCAACCCAACCCTCTATCGGTGCAGTCTATCTTGTAGGTGCAGGCCCGGGTGACGCTGAGTTACTAACATTGAAAGCCTATCGCTTGATGCAACAAGCCGATGTGATTTTATATGATTATTTGGTGAGTGAAGATATCCGTGCCCTTTTTCCTGCCACCAGCGAAGCGGTGTATGTCGGAAAAAAATGTGGCGAACACAGTATGAACCAAGCTCAAATTTGTGAATGTATTTCCCATCATGCATTACAGGGTAAACAAGTGGTGCGCTTAAAAGGCGGAGACCCATCTATATTTGCACGAGTTGCAGAAGAGATCGCTCATTTAACTGAATTAAACATCCCATTTGCTATCGTACCGGGGATCACAGCAGCATCAGGCTGTGCGGCATATTCAGGGATCCCCTTGACGCATCGTGAGTGTGCCCATGGTGTACGCTTTGTGACAGCACACTTCAAACATGAGGATATGCAGGCGCAATGGACTGAGTTGGCCCAAGGGCAAGATACGATTGTGTTTTATATGGGCTCAACACGCTTACATGATATTGCCTCGCAGTTAATCAAACATGGTAAAGCACCAAGTACGCCGATTGCAATAATTGAACAAGGCACCAGTGCCCAACAAAAGACTCACATTCATACATTAGCAGGCATTGCAGCGCTGAATGAGGCAAACAATCACTATACTTTAACGGGTCCTGCGCTTATTATCATCGGCGAAGTGGTCAATTACCGAACCATTATTGATACGGCCTTATTGCAAGCGCCAACACAAGCCTCTATTCGTAAAGCACAACAACGGCAATATATGAGTGCGTGAACATATACAGTCGTATTTAAATAGATATAGTAAAAGAACAACTACAATAAATTATGAACCCATTTAGTCAGTACATAAAAGCCATAGGCAAAGGTCAGCGCGCTGGCCGGTATTTAACGCAAAGCGAAGCCCATGATGCCTTTGATCAGTTATTAACAGGTCGTGCGACTCCAGAACAAGTAGGCGCGTTTTTGATGCTACTGCGCGTGCGAGAAGAGTCCGTTGAAGAATTAGCTGGGTTTGTATCAGCGTGCCGTCAACATTTATCCGACGATTACAGTCACATTAATGCAACGGTTGATATGGGGTGTTATTCAGGTAAACGCCGACATTTACCGTGGTTTTTACTTGCCGTAAAATGCATGGCAGAGCAAGGCGAACGCATCTTTTTACATGGCACTACTGAGCCTGAGTCCAAACGCTTATACTTACATGATGTATGTACTGCTCTATCCTTGCCCATCAGTCAAGATGCTCAGCACGCCAAATCCATGCTCGACAAGCAAGGGTTTTGTTATGTTAATCTAGCCGATTGTCATCCGCAATTGCACCAATTAATTGCATTACGCACGTTATTTGGTTTACGTTCATGTGCCAATACACTGGCTCGCATGCTCAACCCAAGCCAATCCCCAATTAGCTATCATGGCGTTTTTCATCGTGAGTTTGATGAACGCCATATACACGTTGCTCAGTTATTAAATGATAACAATGTGAGTTGCATCAGAGGCGAAGGCGGAGAAGTCGAGGTCAACCCAGAACGCGAGTTTATTCAACATATTGCACGAAATGGTGAGTCACAAGCGGTGAGTTTTCCGATATTACTAGCACAATGGCAAGTCAAACCACGAGAACTCAATCCTCAAGCATTGGTGGAGGTATGGACCGAGACGACCGAGGATGCTTATGCTCATCAAGCTGTCATAGGTACTTTGGCGACCTATTTAGTTCAATCAAACCATATCGATGTAACGGAAGCACTCGCTCAAGCAAAAAATATATGGCTTGCTCGTAACCGTGATTTTTACGCCTCCATCAACTAAATAACTCACGTCAGCACGGTGCATGTTTTTAGCACATCAAGCACCGTGGTAGTGCATCACTGCAGCGAGTTTTACCATTATTAATCATTACTTACCTTCTAATAAACACTAACTTACTAATAAATAAGAAATTTGTAAAAATGGCATTATAAATGCTTTATCACATATAACTAACTAACAATATTGATCCTGCACTGCTGCGGGGTTAATCAGGCAAAGTAGCCCACTGAGTTAACGACACCTTGTCCGTCGTCACTCGTGGGCTTTTTTTTTGATGATTTTTTATTTTGAATTTTAATTTATATAAAGGAACGAACATGCAAACGCATAGCAGCCCAAATACAACATCCGCGAAACGGCCTTTTCGCCAATTTATCTTAGCCTCTGCGACGGTATTATCTTGTGCTTTTATGGCTGTACAACCAAGTGTTCACGCCAAAGAGTTAGGCTACCCAGAAAAAGAAGAATTGAAGTTTGGTTTTATCAAACTGACTGATATGGCGCCGTTAGCTGTCGCGTACGAAAAAGGCTATTTTGAAGATGAAGGCCTTTACGTCACCTTAGAAGCACAAGCAAACTGGAAAGTTTTACTTGACCGTGTGATTGACGGACAACTAGATGGGGCGCATATGCTTGCCGGTCAACCGTTAGGCGCGACTATAGGCTATGGTACTAAAGCGAATATTATGACCGCGTTTAGCATGGATTTAAACGGTAACGGCATCACGGTATCTAATGATATTTGGGCAAAAATGAAGCCAAATATCCCACACAAAGACGGCAAGCCGGTTCATCCTATTTCAGCCGATTCGTTAGCGCCAGTGATTGAAGAGCTCAGTAAACAAGGCAAGCCATTTAACATGGGCATGGTATTTCCCGTTTCGACCCATAATTATGAATTACGGTATTGGTTAGCCGCAGGGGGGATTCATCCAGGTTATTATGCGCCGCATAAAGGGGATAACAGCGGTCAAATCAATGCCCAAGCTATGTTATCAGTCACGCCACCACCACAAATGCCATCCACGATGGAAGCCGGAACCATTTATGGGTATTGCGTGGGTGAGCCGTGGAATCAACAAGCTGTATTTAAAGGGATTGGCGTACCGGTGATCACCGATTATCAGATTTGGAAAAACAACCCTGAAAAAGTATTTGGTGTATCAAATGAATGGCAAGACAAATACCCTATTACTCATATTCGTGTCGTTAAAGCGTTGATCCGAGCAGCAATGTGGTTAGATGAAAATAACAATGCCAACCGCCCAGAAGCCGTAAAAATACTAGCAAAAAGTAACTATGTCGGCGCAGATGCTGATGTTATTGCCAATAGTATGACGGGTACATTTGAATTTGAAAAAGGTGACAAACGCGAGATCCCTGATTTTAATGTGTTTTTCCGCCATAACGCGACCTATCCTTATTACAGTGATGCGATTTGGTACTTGACCCAAATGCGCCGTTGGGGACAAATATCTGAGCCAAAGCCTGATCAATGGTACATGGATATCGCTAAGCAAGTATACCGTCCTGATATTTATGTCCAAGCTGCTGAAGCATTAATTGCAGATGGTTATGCAAAAGCAACTGACTTCCCTGCATTTGCAACAGAAACAGGCTTTAAACCACCTTTAAATGAGTTTATTGACGCCGTTATGTACGACGGGACTAAACCAAATGAGTATTTATCAAAATTTAAAATCGGTTTAAAAGAAGACCAAAAACTGTAACAAATAATAGGGTTGACCATGGCTTCATCAACAATAGTAAAAATTATGTCTGATAAAATCACTCCATCAATGGGCTTAAAGACGTTACTCAAAATCAGTAATGTAATACTACTACCGTTAATTGGAATGGTTGTGTTCTTAGCACTATGGGCGGCAGTGGCAAATAACTTGGAGACTTCCCTTGGGAAGTTTCCCGGTCCCGTCGCCGTGTTAGAACAAGTAGTGGTGCTAGTCGAAGAGCATCAAGCGCAAGCAGAAAAAGAGACAGCGTTTTATGAGCGTCAAGAATTGCGAAATGCGGATCGCATGGCTAAAGACCCTTCTTACGAGCCTAATATCAGAGCCTTTACCGGCGTACCGACGTTTTTTGACCAAATCTGGACAAGTTTATATACCGTCGGTGTTGGCTTTTTCTTTGCCTCGTTGATTGCGGTACCGCTTGGCATTATGTGTGGCTTAAGTAAATCTGCGTATGCTTCGATTAACCCCTTGATCCAACTGTTTAAACCTATTTCACCGCTGGCATGGTTACCGTTGGTGACTATGGTGGTCAGTGCGGTGTATGTGTCTGATGATCCGTTTTTTGCTAAATCATTTGTCACCTCGGCGGTGACCGTCGCGTTATGCTGTTTGTGGCCTACCTTGATAAATACCGCCGTGGGTGTGTCGAGTGTGGACAGTGATTTATTAAACGTGAGTAAGGTCCTGCGTTTAAATACCTGGGTGCATATTCAAAAGATTATCTTACCGTCGTCTATACCAATGATTTTCACCGGATTACGCTTAAGTCTAGGAATAGGTTGGATGGTATTGATTGCTGCAGAGATGCTGGCACAAAATCCAGGTTTAGGTAAGTTTGTGTGGGATGAATTTCAAAACGGGTCGTCGCAATCATTAGCACGAATCATGGTGGCGGTGTTAACTATCGGGATCATTGGTTTTGCCCTCGACCGATTAATGTTATCACTACAAAAATCAGTGAGCTGGGATAAATCAGTCAACTTACGTTAATCCACACCCCCCAATTATTAGGAGATAGTGATGCACACTTCCCATTTAGAGTTATCGCAAGTCGGCATTGATTTTCCGACGGCAAATGGCCCTTTCACGGCCTTACAAGATGTGAATTTAAAAATTAACAAAGGCGAATTCATTTCTCTCATTGGTCACTCTGGTTGTGGTAAATCAACCGTGTTGAACATAGTAGCCGGTTTACATCAAGCAACCCACGGCGGTGTACTACTCGAAAATCAGGAAGTGACAGAACCAGGTCCAGAGCGCGCTGTCGTTTTTCAAAATCACTCGTTATTACCTTGGTTAAACGTCTACAAAAATGTCGAGTTGGCTGTCAAACAGAGTAAAACGGTACGTAGCAAGGCTGAGATCAAAGAATGGGTTGAGCATAACCTAGATTTGGTCCACATGACCCACGCGATTGATAAATTGCCTTCGGAAATATCCGGAGGAATGAAGCAACGTGTCGGGATTGCACGCGCCTTGTCGATGGAGCCTAAAGTACTATTGATGGATGAGCCGTTTGGCGCGTTGGATGCGCTAACACGTGCGCATTTGCAAGATTCGGTTATGGAAATCCATGCAGAATTAGGTAACACCGTGATAATGATCACGCATGACGTCGATGAAGCGGTATTACTGAGTGATCGCATTGTCATGATGACAAATGGCCCGGCTGCAACCGTCGGTGAAATATTGCATATTGACCTGCCCCGCCCGCGTGACCGGATTGCAATGGCAGATAATGCACTGTACAACAAATACCGTCATCAGGTACTGCAGTTCTTATACGAGAAACAACGCAAAGTTGAGCCCGTCAATCCACGTAAATCCATTGGTAGCAGTAAAGCGAATACTGAGGTAAGTCCTGCAATCAATGCCGGTGTGAAAAAACAGGCTTAAGTCGTTAGTCTAGCCAAGCGAATTGATAATAAAACTCAACGCTTGGCTAAACCAACCTAGCTCTTTTCCCCTCTATAACTCTTCTTTATCAGATAGTAGCAACCACCAAGAGCAATAATAATCAGAGCTAAGCCTATGGTAGCAATCGGATCGTATTTTTCTAAATCTAGAAAATTACCTTCCTAGAAACAGCAATGACCGCTACCAGTAATACAACCTCAGCATGAATAATATTCTCTTTGAAATACATTTCTACGGTCTCAACTAACTCAAAACCAATCAGAATGATGCCTAGCTCTACAATCGCAATAATTACGATGATCATCATCAAAATAAGCACAATAAAAGACATCCATTTTTTAATTGAATGAATTATCGAAACGGCTTTATCAATATTGTCGTCCACTGATGATATATCCCTATAGCTATATAATTCCTATAGTAGTAGTCTAGTTTAAGTTTTAATGGTTGTGTGACTTTAATGCGAGTTGTGATGCCTGATAAATCAAATATCACAACCCGATAATTTAGAGGGGCTTTTTGGCGGCTAGCGCTAGTGAGGTAAACCTAATTGGATCTGCCCACGGTAGGCACGTATAGCAAACGTTTTAAGCTTGACGCTTTCATCTTCGATACATTGTCCATTTTTAAGCTTAAATTGCTGTTTATATAATGGTGATGCCACCACGATATCCCCATCACAGTCGCCGATTAACCCTCGAGAAAGGACACTTGCCTTGCCAAAAGGATCAACGTTATCAATCGCATAGACTTGCTCTGTTTTACCTATACGAAATATCGCGACTTGTTGTTCGTCAAATAAAGCACATACGCCGGTGTTCGGTGCAATATCGTCAAGATCACATACTGTGGTCCAGTTTAATGGTTGCATTGTCATCTCCTTAATCAACAGTGACAGTTTCAATAATATCTTCGGTTACAGGGGTTGCGATACGCGCTTTGTTTTGACCTCGGTCAGCTTCATATGCAAGGCTATCATCCGTTGCGGGTGAATTAATAAAGTGTGCAAAACGTTTTAAGCGCTCAGGACTATTTAACGTTTTCTTCCATTCACACTCATAGGTATCAACAACACGAGCCATGTCTTGTTCTAAATCACTGCCGATTGCTAATTTATCATCGATGATTACCGATTTTAAATAGTCCAATCCACCTTCCATATTGTCCATCCATACTGAAGTTCGTTGTAAACGGTCAGCGGTACGGCAATAAAACATTAAGATCCGATCAATATATTGAATCAACGTCGCATCGTCTAAATCAGATGCAAACAAATCAGCATGGCGAGGCTTCATACCTCCATTCCCGCACACATATAGATTCCAGCCTTTATCTGTTGCGATAATACCAATGTCCTTACCTTGTGCCTCTGCGCATTCTCGCGTACAGCCAGACACACCCATTTTGAGTTTATGTGGCGAGCGTAAACCTTTGTAGCGCATCTCTAGATTGACGGCCATCGTGACCGAATCCATCATACCAAAACGACACCAAGTACTGCCCACACAAGATTTAACCGTACGTAATGACTTACCATAAGCGTGTCCGGTTTCAAAACCAGCTGCGATTAATTCATCCCAAATTGGCGGTAATTCATGCAGTTGTGCACCAAAGAAATCAATCCGCTGCCCGCCGGTGATCTTGGTATATAAATCGTATTTTTCACCGATTTGCCCTAACGCAATTAATTGCTTAGGTGTAATTTCGCCAGCTGCGATGCGGGGTACTACAGAGTAAGTCCCGTCACGTTGCATATTGGCTAAGAAAATATCATTGGTGTCTTGTAGTTGGATATGGTCGTCCGACAACACGTATTCGTTCCAATGTGTCGCCAAAATAGATCCAATCGCAGGCTTACACACCATACAACCTTTGCCTTCACCATATTCGGCTAATAACGCATCAAAGGTTTTGATTTGTTTACTGCGAATAATGTCGTACAACTCTTGACGTGAATACGCAAAATGCGAGCATAAATGGTCGTTGACTTCGACACCCATTTTTTCTAATTCAGCATTTAATACTTGACCAACCATTGCGGTACAACCGCCACAGCCTGTACCAGCTTTAGAGCAAGACTTTAACGAACCTAAATCGGTGGCACCGCCTTGAATGGCACACACCAAATCACCTTTTGTCACATCATGACAAGAACATATTTGTGCGGTATCCGGTAATGCATTGACGCCTAAAGCAGCACTCGGCGCACCATCAAGCGCAGGTAAAATGAGGATCTCCGGTTGTTCTGGCAGAGGCATCGCTTCTAAGGTCATCGTTAACAAATTACCATAAGCTTCGGTATCACCAATCAACACCGCGCCGAGTAACTGTGTTTTTTCAGAGTTAACGACGATTCGCTTATAAATCCCTTCAACATCATTTATATAGGTATAGGTCAACGCGCCCGCTGATTGCGCATGCGCATCACCAATGCTCGCGACATCCACACCGAGGAGCTTGAGCTTAGTGCTCATATCAGCACCTTTGAATAACACATCGCCGCCCGTTAAATGTGATACCGCGGCTTTTGCCATGGTATAACCAGGCGCGACTAAACCAAAGATCCGGTTTTGCCACAATGCACACTCCCCCACCGCATAAATGTCTGGATCAGACGTTAAACAGTGATCATCAATGACAATCCCACCACGCTCACCAATCGTTAAATCAAATTGGCGTGCCAACTCATCTTGTGGACGAATACCGGCTGAAAATACAATCATATCCGTTTCTAAATGCGAACCATCGGCAAAGTTCATGCGGTATCGCAGCGTTTCACCAGCAACAATTTCTTTGGTGTTTTTCTCACAATGGACACTCACGCCCAGAGCTTGAATTTTGCGTGATAATACATTACCACCACCTTCATCAAGCTGAACCGCCATCAAGCGCGGCGCAAACTCTACCACGTGTGCTTCGAGTTTTAATTCATGCAGTGCATTGGCACATTCTAAGCCTAACAAGCCACCACCGACGACCACACCAACCTTACTTTCTGCGGCAGATGCGGTGATCGCTTCTAAATCTTCAATCGTGCGATAAACCAAACAATGTGGGCTGTCTTTACCAGGGATCGGAGGCACAAATGGAAACGAACCCGTTGCTAACACTAATTTATCGTAGCTTTCTACACGACCACTTGCTGTCGTGATTTGTTTAGCGGCTTTGTCAATATCTGTTACTTTGTCATTAACAATAAACTGAACACCATGTTCATCATAATAATCCGATGAGGTCAGCATTAAATCATCAACGGTACTACCTGAAAAGTAAGAAGATAACTTTACTCGGTCATAGGCCAAGCGAGGCTCTTCGGAGAATGTTAGGATTTGGTATTGCGCGTAATCAGGATGTTGAATCAAGTTATCAATAAACTTATGTCCTACCATCCCATTGCCCACGACAATAATTTTCTGTTGTCTCATCATAAAACCTTATTCAATTTACGAAAGTTGAAATTGTAAAAGCTAGAGATAAGCACATTTCGCCATTGAAATGATGCGTCTTAGAGACCACCGTCGTTGGTGAGTAACTAGCATAATAGCGTACCGTGGCGGTACTGTGCATTTACTTCTTGCAAGTTTGATACCAATAGAAATTGATAAAGGAAAATAAAAAAACCATACAAATCAGATGGATAAATCGATGTATTTTACCTAGTACTGATACAATCCATTGTCTATTATTTGCTACCGCACTATTTTGGTGCGATCGCGTTTTTTTTCCCCATAATGCCCAAAGGACAAAATAACCTTGTCATCGGTTAATTAACTCAGGTACGCTAAATAGCAATCGAACATACTGTTGAGATCCTAATCTATGCGCAAAAAACTAACACTCGTTATTGGTCTGCTAATGCTGTGCGCATGTACGCCTGCTGAGCAAATCCAAGACACCAGTGTAACGCCAGACAAATTACGTATAGCTGTTGCCAGTAATTTTTATCCCACTTTAAGCATCTTGTTAACACAACATACCTTATTGAATGAGCAAATTACCCTAATCCACGGTTCAACTGGCACATTGTATGCACAGATAACACATGGCGCGCCCTTTGATGTATTTTTAGCGGCGGATGAACACAGTGTTTCAGCATTAATGGATGCACAATTGCTTGAATATTCAGTTAACTACGCACAAGGTGAATTAGTGTTATGGCCCGTGGAGAAAGCCGCGCAAAAAAAACCAATCAGCACTACGCTGATCGAAATCAGGCGCGCTACCAATAATAAGATTGCTATTGCTGATCCACAATTAGCCCCATATGGTCTAGCAGCCCAACAAACTCTTGTCGCATTAGGAATTTACGAACAGATGTCAGCACAGTTAGTTATAGGAAATAATGTCAATCAGGCATTTCAATTTGTTGATACACACAACGCTGCAATTGGTTTACTCGCTAAATCTCAACTCATTGCGGCAGCTGCGCAACATACAGATGACGCTCAGCGCTATCAACAGCTTGTTGCGATCCCTGCACATTTACACCAACCTATTATCCAACAAGCAGGAATACTGACACGAACACAGCAACTTTCTCTAGCTCAACATTTTATGGCGTGGTTGATGTCAGACACCATTCAACAACAATTACCCGCACATGGCTATATCTCCGGTAAGAGGACGCCGTGACCGATTCGTTATTATTTACTCTATGGCAACCGCTGTGGTTGACCTTGCAACTCGCCTTACTGAGTGTTGTTATACTGCTACTTATTGCCTTACCGCTGTGTTATTGGTTAAGCCAATATCATGGCCGAGCCAAACCGATTATTGAAGCAACAATAGCGCTACCGTTAGTATTACCCCCCACCGTCATGGGTTTTTATTTGTTAATTGCGTTTGCACCCGACACGCTGTTAGGTCAAAGTTGGATAGCAATCAGTGGTCAACCGTTAGCATTTAGTTTTGCAGGGATCGTATTAAGCTCTGTGATTTATTCATTTCCGTTTGTTGTACAGCCAATATTACTCAGCTTTCAGCAACATATTCGCCCAATAAATCAAACCGCAGCCACCTTAGGGATCACATGGTGGCGTCGTATTGTGTTTATTTTACTGCCTGCGGTAAAGCCGGCGTTAATTAGTGCTATTACCTTGGGCTTTGCCCATACCTTAGGCGAGTTTGGCTTGATCTTAATGATTGGGGGCAACATTCCAGGGCACACCCAAGTGTTATCCATTGCCTTATACCAAAGCGTTGAAACTATGCAATATACCCAAGCGCATTGGCTAGCAGCCATCTTATTAGGGTTTTCCTTTATTATCTTAGTGATTATGTATACCTACAACCGCGCGTTTTATCGGATGCAACAATGTTAGGCTCACTTCATTTGCACATCGATGCAGAGTTACCACAAGGTCATTATCATGTTCAACATACTCTGAAATTAGATGACGGTGTTATTGGAGTGTCTGGCGATTCTGGACAAGGTAAAACAACCTTATTAAAAATTATTGCGGGGCTCATCGAGGTTAATCCGAATGCGCTAACTTGGTCAAATTCTGCTTACCAGAGTCTTTCTCCTGAGCAAAACTGCATAGTATACCAAGCTCAAACACCCTATTTATTTGCTCATTTAACCGTCATACAAAACTTACAAGTCGTACTAAAACATACCGCTCATCGGTCTTTGTTTGAGTTGGATGAGGTCATCAATTGGTGCGCTATCGAAGGTTTACTTCAACAACCTGTTGCGACGTTATCTGGTGGCGAACAACAACGCGTCGCATTTGCGCGTTCGTTATTGTGTGGTAAACGAGTCATATTGCTTGATGAGCCGTTTAGCGCTACAGATGTGACTATGCGCCAGCGTTTATTATCCCTTGTTTTACATTTACAAAAATCAACACCGGTTCGCTTTATTATGGTGAGTCATGCTTTATCTGAATTGGCTTTTATCTGTCATGAAATTATCGCAATACGTGCAGGTCAAATAACACGTGTCGGCCCCCCCTATAAACATTGTGCTCAATCTAGCTATCTTACGTTACTAAAACCTCAGTATCTTCCTGAATATCAGCTGATAAAATGGCAGCTCAATGCTGAGATTGATATTTATTCCCATGCGATGAATAAGACTAACGCCCCCCATACCGTTCCGGATTTACCAGACCAATATTTGTGGTTACTCAGTAGTAACGCGATCACGCTATCTTATGAGCAGCAAAAAAAATCGAGTATCCTCAATCAAATTCCGGTGACAGTCACTGCTATCGTGCATTCCTCTGCAAATGTGATAGTGCATCTTAATGTGGCTGAACACAGCATATTGGTGCAAATTACACGACTTGCTTATGAGAACCTGGTATCAGAGTCTGAGCAAAGCATCGAGTCAGGATTGAGGCTAGGACGCGAATTAACCGTCGGTACGAAAGTGTGGGCCCAATTGCCACTGTGTTCATTAAACGTAGGTTTATAGTAAGTCCTGACAAACTACACATGTTGGATTGGGTTTTATCGCCAAAGTATTAAACGTCATTGATAGACCATCAATAATCAGTAATTTTCCAGATAACGGCTCTCCTATAGATGCGATACATTTGATTGCTTCTATCGCCTGAATGCATCCAACCATACCGACAACAGGAGAAAGTATACCGGCTTCTGAACAAGTAAGATTAGGTTGTGCAAATAATCCTGACACACACGCATAACAGGAAGTATTAGGCTGCATCGTATAAGTCGAGACTTGACCTTCAAAGCGGATAGCAGCGCCAGAAACCAACGGCGTTTTCGCCGTAAAACATGCTTGATTGATACCTTGACGGCTCGATAGATTATCAGTGCAATCAAGTACAATATCATGTTGAGTCACCGCTTCTAACAATGCTGCATTATCTAAACGCTGAGTAATAGTGTTAATGATAACTTCAGAGTTGATTTGAGACAACGCCAACTTAGCTGACTGCGTTTTAGCTAACCCTACCCGCTCTTCAGTATGGAGCACTTGACGTTGTAAGTTATTAAGCTCTACAACATCATCGTCTACCAATGTAATCTGTCCCACACCGGCAGCGACTAGATATTGGGCAGCACTGCACCCTAACCCGCCAACACCAATAATCAAAACACGGGCATGCCATAGTGCAGTTTGCCCATCAATATCCATTACCGGTAACATGATATGACGACTGTAGCGCAGTAATTGCGCATCGCTTAATTCGCTGTGTTTTTTTCCATTGGTGCTACTTGAAATGGTCACTTGGCTTATCTCTTACTAGGAGTTGAGTTTGGTATATTAAATGCATATTCAATAAATATTAAAAGATTAAATCATAATCTACCTGCTGATGCACCATATTGGTTCATTAGCAGTGAGCATAACAAACGACTACAAGGTAACACAAGTAATGAGCCATGCGCCGCAACCTAAGCCAACACATTCAGCAACACACAAGCCAACCAGTAAACTCACTCCACTGAATGTGGCAGTATTAACCTTATCAGATACCCGCACCTCATATAATGATACTTCAGGGGACTATTTAGTCGAACAACTGAGTCAAGCTGGTCATATCATAGCGGATAAACAGATCGTCCAAGATGACAAGTATATAATGCGTGCAGTCGTATCACAATGGATTGCCTCCACTGATATTCAAGCAATCATTACCACCGGCGGTACCGGCTTTACTGAGCGCGATTGCACTCCAGATGCATTAAGTCCTTTATTTGATAAAACCGTAGAAGGGTTTGGTGAAATATTTCGATCGGTGTCTTTTACCGAAATAGGGTCATCGACGATCCAATCTCGCGCTCTTGCAGGAATGGCAAATAACACTGTTATATTTTGTTTACCAGGCTCCACTGGCGCATGCAAAACCGGCTGGACACTGATCCAACCGCAATTAGACTCAACCCATCGACCTTGTAATTTTGTTGCCCACTTAAAAGCAGCACCTTTATGTGACTCTCGTGAAACACCAAGAGGTGCACAATGAGTCACCCAGTAAACGGCTTGACTCATGTTGACGCGCAAGGCAATGCTAACATGGTGGATGTCACAGATAAAATAATCACAGTGAGAACCGCCACCGCACAAGGCAAAATCGCCATGAGCGCACAGACCATTCAAGCTATTATCGACAATACTAATGCCAAAGGTGACGTGTTGTTAACGGCTAAAATAGCCGGTATTCAAGGTGCCAAACGCACCGCTTACTTGATCCCATTATGCCACCCCTTAGCCTTATCCAAAGTCGATATTGATATCGAAGTAGATGCGGCCAACGGTTGGTTATCCGTCACTTCAATGTGTAAATTATCAGGCAAAACTGGCGTAGAAATGGAAGCGTTAACCGCCGTCAATGTCACATTATTAACGTTATTTGATATGTGTAAAGCATCCGATCCTGCGATGCGAATATTTGACATTCATGTACAACAGAAAACCGGTGGCAAATCCGGTAATTGGCAATATCCACAGGAGGGATTATGATCCGCGTATTATTTTTTGGACAACTTAAAGAGCAACTTGATTGTGCTGCATTGGATTTAGACACTCTGTCTATCGCTACCCCATCGACATTAGGTGCGCTATTACAGTATTTACAAAGTGCTTATCCTCAATGGTGTGATCAGCTCCAAGATAAGTCTCTATTAAGCGCTATCAATCAAACATTAGTCAGCAGTGAACATCGATTATTAGATGGTGACGAAGTCGCGTTTTTCCCACCGGTTACAGGAGGGTAAGATGATTTCAGTACAATTCCAAGATTTTGATTTTGGGCATGAATATCAGCAATTAGCCGCCAATAATAGTCAAGATGGTGCGGTTGTATGTTTTGTTGGGTTGGTGCGGGATTACAATCAAGCGCACAGTGTTACTGGACTTCACTTAGAGCACTATCCTGGTATGACTCAAAAAGCGTTGGAAAGTATCGTGACAGAAGCAAAATCACGCTGGTCACTAGGTCGAGTTAAGATCATACACCGGGTTGGCGATTTAGGGATATCAGATCAAATCGTGTTTGTTGGTGTAACGAGTCGGCATCGGGAAGCTGCCTTTGCCGCGAACCAATTTATCATGGATTATTTAAAAAATTTCGCACCATTTTGGAAAAAAGAACTCACCATAGATGGGCCTCGTTGGGTGGCAGCACAAACGAAAGATAAGGCTGCGCTCACCCAATGGCAAGCTCCACAAGCGACAATGGCTTAAGCTAAAAATTCATCAAACAGGGTAATGGTAACGGTGTCGCCAGGGGCATGCCCTGCATTGTCTTGTGCTAATACCACAAAACAATTTGCTGTGCTTAATGACGATAACATACCAGATCCTTGAGCTGATAGTGGCGTTACTATCACTTGCCCCGTCTCATCAACCGACCACACGCCACGTTGAAAATCAGTACGTCCTGCACGTTTTCGAATCGCCGTTTGAGTAATGGCTGTAAGTGTTTTGGGTGTCGGCATTGTTGTACCCGCTAAACGAAATAACGCCGGTAATACCAGTTGTTGAAATGTCACTACCGCAGATACCGGATTACCGGGTAATCCCATAAAGCAGCTATTGGGTAGTTCCCCAAAAGCAAAGGGTTTTCCTGGCTTCATCGCGACTTTCCAAAATGCCGTGCGCCCCATTTCGTCTAATACCGTTTTAGTATAATCTGCTTCTCCGACTGACACACCACCTGAACTGATCACCACATCAGCATAGCCATCCGCTTGAATAAATGCAGCGGTAATTGCCTCTTTATCATCGGCAATGATCCCCAATGATAAGACATCAGCTCCAAAACGCGACAACATTTGCTGAAGCACGACCGAATTAGTTTCATAAATATGACCCGGCGCTAATGGCTCACCCGGATAAGTTAACTCATCTCCCGTCGCTAAAATTGCCACTTTAAGCTTACGCCATACATTAACTTGAGCACACCCTAATGATGCTAATAGCCCAATATCAATGGCGTTTAAACGATGCCCGGCAGTAAACACAACTTGCTGTTGCGAAATATCTTCGCCAGCACGACGGATATTGGCATCTAGCTTGACCGGTTTGGTAATGGATATTGCTTGCTCGTTAACTACTGTCTGCTCTTGCATGATCACCGCATCAGTACCGACAGGAATAACGGCTCCGGTCATGATCCGAATGCATTGTCCATGTATTAACTCACCAACATAGGGACGCCCCGCAAATGATTCGCCGACAAGCGTAAATTCGGTTAATAATTCACTCGTTGCAGAGCTATGTAAACCCGCGTCACACAAGGCATAACCATCCATCGCTGAGTTGTCATGCTGGGGCACATTAATGGGAGAAACGACATCTTGTGCGATGATCCGTTTGTCAGCATCAGTAATACTGATATGTTCAATATCAGTCACTGGGGACATGGCATCAACTAATAATAGTTGCGCCTGAGCAACCGTTAATAAATCAGGGGCAGAAAAACAATCCATTAAAAATGTACCTATATTGGGTGTCCGCGAAAAAGCGCTAATCATTAGCGCACCGCTCAAAATACCAATACTACCTTATTGTGGATCAGTAAAAAGTACTTTTTTCAATATCGGCTTGTGACCTGCAATATGCTCATACTGCTGTACGATAAATGCCGCTTTCTGGCCTGCTTGTAAAACCGGAACGCGCGTCGCATCAACCTGTTGGTTAAACGCTTTAATATTGGCCATAAAAGAGGCTTCTTGACGCCACTCTCTAGCACGGATCGCAATCGAAGTAGCGCCAATTTGAGCGACATCCACGGAGCGGCTAAAACGCTTAAAACCACGATACGTAAAATGCTCCGCCACATGCTCATGACTAAGTGAAATGAACTGTTGCATAAGTTGGTGATACAACGTGTTAGCGTTATCATCAGTCAAAATCAAGCTGATTTTTGCACCTGCAAATTCAGGGAAAAAGTTACCGACCACAGCACTATTATAATGGTCTGTATTTGAGTCAACCTGACACAGCTCAATATCTACAACAACACGCGTTGTATCCAATACAATATATTGAGTTAAAAGCAATTTCTGTCCGTCAAATTTAACCGCATCTAATGCCTGTTGTAACACCTGCGGCTGCCATGATTTACCAGATGGTGAAGGTTCTGTTGGCGAGATGGTAGAGGCTGCAATAGTCGAAGCTAATAATGGCGTATCATGATGACCACTAAATGGCGTGCTATGTTTCTGCGAGTGGGTATCAAGTAACGTAAACACTTCTCGTATTTCATGCTCTTTGGCTTTTTGCAAAGCAAGATATACGGTTTGAATAATTTCAGCACTGGGTAGATTTTTTTCGACGCGCCATTTTCGTCCGTACACAATATGCAATGGGTTAGCATCATCATTTGCTTTATAGTTATCGCGACCTAAAATTCCGACTTGTAATACTAATGAGCTTTCGTCAATACTTACAAAAATCGGATAACGAATGTCAAACTCAATATCGTTGACAATATCACTCACACTTTTATGGGTATGTTGATATTGTAAATAATGTTGTGGAATACACTGCTGTGAGGGGTTAATGGGTATTGATGGTGCTCCAGAGATTGGCATTTCCGCATCAGCATAAGCGAGAGGTAACAATTGCTGTTGAGGCTTAAAGGTGTAATCAGTCATGATACGGTGCTCTGTTATCATTAAATTGGAACTAGATACCGATTTAACGTGAGAACACCGTACAAAGATCAGTTTTTACTTATTAAAACTGACCTTAAACAACATACTATATAACACTGGCACAGCAATTAAAGTCAGTATGGTAGCAAACGCTAAGCCCCCCATAATAGTCACCGCCATATCTGCGAAGAATCGATCAAATAATAACGGGGCCATTCCTAATATAGTCGTGATTGCCGCCAGCATGACTGGACGAATACGACTTAATGTTGCTTCAATAATCGACTGTTTAATATCTCCACTTTCTTCTACTTGAAGATCGATTTCTTCAATCAATACAATCGCGTTTTTGATCAGCATGCCAAACAAACTTAAAAAGCCCAATAACGACATGAAACCAAATGGCATATCAGTAGCAAGCAAACCCGCAACGACACCGACGACGGCCATCGGCACAATTAACCATATAATGAGCGGTTGACGTACTTTACCAAATAACAATACCGAGATGATAAACATCAGTAAAAACCCTGCAGGTAAGCCTTTACCTAATGCCGCTTGAGCTTCCCCTGCACTTTCATATTCACCGCCCCACTCTAGTTGATAACCGTCTGGTAATACAATCGCTTCAATGTGAGGTTTGATGCGAGCTAGTGCTTTTCCTGCGGTATCATTTGCACTTGGATCAGCATTGACAGTGATGGTTCGCAAACGATTACGTCGATGAACGAGGACTTCCTCGCTGACTAACTCGACGCCTTTTGAAACTTGTTGAAATGGCACATAAACTCGTTGCTGACTGCTCCATACTTGGCTATTGAGTAATGCATTGATGGCACTGTCTTCTAGCCCTGACATTTTTGCCTTAATCGGATAGGTATAATCGCCTTGTTGCACTTGGCCAAGTTTGAGGCCATTACTGGCGTATTGGATAGTGTCATTAAAATCAGATCGTGTAATGCCCGATACACCGGCGTTAAATGAATCAAAATGACCATTTATCGCAAACCCTTTATCACGCCAGTTGTGGCGAATATCCACTACGTTGCCATCCGCTCGCATGACACGTTCGGCTTGTTGTGCTAAATCTCGCAAGACACTTGCATCAGGGCCTGAAAAACGTGCCGCCAATTTAGCACCGCTACCGGGTCCAAATTGCATACGCTCTAAATAAAAATCAGCGTTCAGATCTAGCGCGTTAATATCTGCCATCAATGCTTGAGATAAACCATCAATATCATCTTTATCCGCAACTCGGATCAACAACAAACCGTAACTTTCATTTCTGGCTTGTGGCGCATACGTTAACGTAAACCGATCCGCTCCTCGCCCGACATAGCTCGTCACCGACTGCACCAGTGGATTCGCCATAATATATTGCTCTACTTTATGCAGTTGTTGATCCGTTTGACGATTATCTTGATCTTGCGGCCCCCAATAATGAATAAAAAATATCGGTGCATTGGATGGCGGAAAAAAACCTTGTTTGACTAACCCGAAACTCGCATACGCAATGAGAGTGATGGCAATTAAGACCATGATCGTGATCCAACGTAAGCGCAAACACACATGTAACACAGATAAAAACATGCGATAAAATAATGAACGCTCAACAGCTTGACTCGACGCTTTATCTGGTTGATATAAATATCCGCCTAATAACGGCACTAAGGTGATCGCCAGTACCCAACTGAGTAATAACGAAATCATGACCACTGCAAACAACGAATATAAAAATTCCCCTGTCGCATCATCAGATAACCCAATTCCAGAAAACGCTGCAATCCCGATAATCGTCGCGCCAAGCAATGGCCACTGTGTTCGTTTAATAATGTATTGCGCAGCACTAATAGGACTGTTACCAATGGCGACACGCAGCATCATTCCTTCAGCAATAACAATCGCATTGTCTACCAGCATGCCCATGGCAATGACCATAGCCCCTAATGAAATGCGTTGTAACTGTATCCCCATTAACCACATGATCAACAAGGTGCCCATCACTGTTACAAGCAATACAGCCCCAACGACCACGCCCGAACGCCAGCCCATAAATAAACATAACGTCAGTGTGACGACTGCCACCGACATCACCAAATTTAACAAAAACCCATCAACGGATTCATCCACAATGTGAGCTTGGTCATAAATTGCCGTTAAACTAATCCCAGCAGGTAATTGTGTTAATAGGTGTCTGACTTTGGCATTGACTTGGTGACCGACATCAACAATATTGACACCGGCTAACGCCGAAACCGCTAACGTAATAGCAGGCTCTCCTTGAAAGCGCACAATACTCGGCTGAATATCCACAGGCTCTAAACGTAATTGCGCAATATCTTTGATTTTAATAGAACGCGTCGTCCCTGGCACAACCAATTCTAGGTTGTTGATTTCTTCTAATTGACGAGTAGGCTCTTCAACCACCAAACGGATTTTTTTGCCATTGACTTGAATACGACTGCCACTAAAAGGTTGCAAATTATTGTTTAGTAACACCATTAAATCAGGAAATGACATACCCAAACTGGATATTTGATAAGGATCGACGTAAATCACAATTTGTTCTTGTAACACGCCGTTGACTTCGACTTTTGCAACGCCTTCCGTTGCTAACAATTCACGCCTGATAACACGAGCAAACTCACGCATTTCATGCGGGCTAAAATCACTAGCACTTAACGCATAGTACAAACCAAACACATCACCAAAGTCATCATATACCACCGGCGTTTGTGCACCTGAAGGTAATTGACCTGAGATATCGGATAAACGTTTACGTAACTCATCCCAAATTTGCGGTAATACATCACTATCATAAGTGGATTTTACTTCGACCGTAATGTCGGATGAACCTGGCGTGGACAACGAAAATAAACGATGTAACTGTGGCATTTGTTGAATCGCAATCTCAAGTTGTTCTGTGACTTCAGTTTCAACTTGTTGGGCACTGGCACCTGGGTATTGGGTTAATACTTTGACCTGTTTGATGGTGAAAGCAGGATCTTCTAAACGACCAATATTGTTGAGAGCGATGACCCCACCAATGAAAAAAATGACAACGAACAACCACACATTGGTCGGAAACCGAAAAGAATACCGGGTCAGATCCATATTAACGCACTTCAGTAAATGGCTTAACAATTATCCCGTCATACATCTTTGCAGCACCTGCAGAAACTAATAAGTCACCCACTGCCACGCCTTTAGAAACCAGCGCAAATTCATTTTTAATACTGACGACCGTCACTGCTAACTTTGTTAATGAACCATCATTTTCATTAAAGCGCCACACATAAAAACCGGCTTGATTATCGCCGACCAAGGCATTCATTGGCACACTCATGCCGAACTGGTTTGATTGTGATTTCAAGGTAACTTTTGCTACCGCGCGTGCTCCGGGTGTAGCGACTAATTCATCCTGTTGTGCCAAGGCAAATACTACATCATAAGTTTGTGAAATTGGATGAGGCTCCGCAGCATGCTCCACATATCTTACGTCATACCATTGTTCTGAAGCACCAATAATGGCGATTTGTGCATTGGCAATATCACGACGCGCATTCGCAGTAAATATACGTTCAGGGACACTAAAGTGAAAATACATCTGTGACACATCTTGTAATTTTGCAATACTTTCACCGGCTGAGACATAACTATCATTTTCAACATAACGTTGTGAAATTTGCGCATTAAAAGGTGAATAGAGTTTAGTGTAACTTAAATCTTGTTGGGCATTACTCAGTTCGATATCCGCTAATTCAAGCTCAGTTTTGGCATCATCCATGCTACTTTGTGAAACCAGTTTTTTGACAAACATGGACTCAATACGCGATAACTCACGTTGTGCTTGAGTGAGTTTGGTTTGTTTTTCTAATACTTTACGTTCAAACGGCACCGGATCAATCATCGCTAATAATTGCCCCGCTTTTACTACACTGCCGGTAGGCATGTCTAATTTAACTAAGCGGCCAGTGACTTCAAAGCGCACTTCAATGGTTTTAACCGCAGACACTGTGGCAGGAAAACGAAAGGTATTGCCATTATCAATTGCTGTAACGGCTGTCAATTTGACGACGGTCGGCGTCACAGTGATAGTGTCTTCAACGTCACTTGGCGAGCAAGCAAATACGCTCATTGTGATTACAACTAAACACAATAGACTGCGCAGTGAAAGTATTGGGGTAAATTTCATAATAATCATAAACTCAATAAGTCAAAATAAAAGTAAACTAATCAGTGTAGTTTACTTCACTTCTGGTAAAAGTAAACTGCCTAGTGTACTATTTTAGTCTATTCTTTATTTTAAGGTCTAATCGTGAGTACTAGCCTCAAATTGACGCGCAGTGAAATTAAACGCCAAGACATCATTGATGCTGCTTGCCAAGCATTTCAAGAGTTTGGGGTGCAAGCAACGAGCATGGATAAAATTGCCGAATTAGCCAAGGTATCCAAACGGACTGTGTACAATCATTTCGCCACTAAGCAAACCTTAGTCGTGTATTTATTAAATGAGATCCGAACTCGCACATTGGTTGATGTCGATATTGATACCACTTATGACCCTCTGCGTTCAGTGGAATCAAAACTACTGGCACTAGTTACCGCTGAAATTAATCTATATAGCTGTGGACATTATATTGATTTGACCCGTATGGCTTTTGGGCACTTTTTGTATCATCCTGAAGAATTAAAACGAGAATTGGATAAGGTCATGGCCCAAGAATGTGCATTGCAACGTTACTTACGAAGTGCTTGTGAAGACAAACAACTGCACATCCCAGATATCAAGTTTGCTACTGAGCAATTACAAAACCTAATTAAAGGCAGTTGTTTTTGGCCTCAGTTTTTAAAGATTGAAGCCCCCTTAACTGATGAACAAAAGCAGCACATTGCGACAGAGAGCACAGCGATGTTTTTAGCGAGATACAATAATAAATAGTTAATGCGTGATATGTACAATATACATTTAGCGTATGACATAGACAGGTATCTATTTAGGCGGATCAACTCGATTAGCATTAGAGCTATTAACTCGATACCAGCC